>Ga0208243_1000057_pt1 | contig 125013 bp, 121 predicted proteins | sample Subbio2Aug_QV12A_FD_184826 | JGI IMG/M metagenome (GOLD analysis project Ga0208243, IMG submission 184826) | Serpentinite rock and fluid subsurface biosphere microbial communities from McLaughlin Reserve, California, USA - CR12Aug_QV12A (SPAdes) | ecosystem: Environmental > Terrestrial > Deep... | reverse complement strand
AACCTATCTTTTTACAAATCTTTACAAATACAAAACAAAAGTTAACTGTTTAGCCCCGATTGAAGAGGCTACCGCGTAGCCCGTAAAGCGGGAATGCAGCCAGCAAATAAAACCCGAGCCTTTCGCTACTGAATATACTTTATCATTATACTATATATATATTGTGTGTATTTTGTTAAACTACTATATTTGCAGTCCATAAAATTTAAGGAATGATAAAGATTACACTACCAGACGGTTCGATTAAGGAGTTTGCCAACGGCTCTACTCCGATGGATGTTGCTAAGAGCATCAGTGAAGGATTAGCGCGAAATGTAATTTCGGCTGCTTTTAACGGTACAACTATTGAAACAGCCACCTCGTTGACAACCGATGGTTCACTTATATTATATACGTGGAATGACGCAGCAGGCAAAAAAGCTTTCTGGCATTCGACTTCGCATGTTATGGCACAAGCTCTTGAGGAACTGTATCCGGGGATTAAATTAACCTTAGGTCCAGCCATCGATAACGGTTTTTATTACGATGTAGATTTTGGTGACCAAAAGATAGTAGAAGCCGATTTTAAGAAAATTGAAGATCGCGTATTGGAAATCTCAAGAGAGAAGCACGAATTTAAAATGCGTCCGGTTTCAAAAGCGGAAGCTTTAGAGATTTACAAAAACAATGAATATAAAACTGAGTTGATTTCGAATTTAGAGGATGGTACTATTACTTTTTGTGACCATTCTAATTTCTTTGATTTGTGTCGCGGCGGGCACATTCCGAATACCGGAATCATCAAAGCGATGAAAATCATGAGTGTTGCCGGCGCTTACTGGCGTGGTGACGAAAAGAACAAACAGTTGACTCGTGTTTACGGGATTTCGTTTCCTAAACAAAAAGATTTAACAGATTACCTTGAATTATTGGAAGAAGCCAAACGCAGAGACCACAGAAAACTGGGTAAAGAATTAGAGTTATTTGCCTTTTCACAAAAAGTCGGGCAAGGTTTACCGTTGTGGTTACCGAAAGGCGCAGCTTTGCGCGACAGATTAGAGCAATTTTTGAAAAGAGCACAGAAAAAAGCCGGTTATGAGCAAGTTGTTACACCACATATAGGACAAAAAGAATTGTATGTGACTTCAGGTCACTATGCCAAATATGGTGCTGATAGTTTCCAACCGATTCATACACCTGCCGAGGGAGAAGAGTTCTTGTTAAAACCTATGAACTGTCCACATCACTGTGAGATATACAACAACAAACCTTGGTCGTACAAAGATTTACCTAAGCGTTATGCTGAATTCGGAACGGTTTATCGTTATGAGCAAAGCGGTGAGTTACACGGTTTGACACGCGTTCGCGGATTTACGCAAGATGACGCACATATTTTCTGTACCCCTGATCAATTGGACAGCGAGTTTAAAAAAGTAATCGACTTAGTCCTATATGTATTTGGATCTTTGGGCTTTGAGAACTTTACCGCTCAGGTTTCGGTTCGTGATTTAGACAATCCGGATAAATATATAGGTAGTGTTGAAAATTGGGAAAAAGCAGAAAACGCTATCATTAGTGCAGCTCGTGACAAAGGATTGAACTACATTATTGAAAGTGGCGAAGCTGCTTTTTACGGTCCGAAATTGGATTTTATGGTAAAAGACGCCTTAGGCAGACAATGGCAATTAGGAACCATTCAGGTAGACTACAATTTGCCGGAGCGTTTTGAACTGACTTACAAAGGGGCCGACGACAAGCTTCATCGTCCGGTAATGATTCACCGAGCACCGTTTGGTTCAATGGAACGTTTTATCGCTATTTTACTGGAACACACTGCCGGAAACTTCCCATTATGGTTGATGCCTGAACAAGCTATTATATTGTCTTTGAGCGAGAAATATGAAAATTATGCGAAAAAAGTTTTAGAATTGCTGGAAATTCACGAAATTCGCGCCCTAATTGACAACCGCAACGAGACGATTGGTAAAAAAATAAGAGATGCGGAAGTTCAAAAAATGCCGTTTATGTTGATTGTAGGAGAAGAAGAAGAGAAAAACGGAACCATTTCTGTTCGTCGTCACGGACAAGAAGGAAAAGGCAATATCACGGTTACCATTGAAGAATTTGCCAAGATTGTATCGGAAGAGATTGCCAAAACATTAAAAACATTTGAAGTTTAACTAAAATTATAGAGCCATAGCAATTAGAAATAACAGAGGTTACCAACCTAGAGAAGAGAAAAAAGCAGCACACCGTATTAACGAGTTAATTCGAGTGCCTGAAGTTCGATTAGTAGGTGAAAATATTGAGCCGGGAGTTTACAAAACTTCTGAAGCGCTTCGATTAGCGGAACAATTTGAAGTGGATTTGGTGGAAATTTCCCCGAATGCCGAACCACCGGTTTGCAAACTGATGGATTACGGTAAATTCATTTATCAGCAAAAGAAACGTGAAAAAGAATTAAAAGCAAAATCAACTCAAATTACCGTTAAAGAGATTCGTTTCGGACCTCAGACTGACGAGCATGATTATGAGTTTAAGAGAAAAAATGCTGAAAAGTTCTTAAAAGAAGGTTCAAAATTAAAAGCTTTTGTATTCTTTAAAGGTCGTTCTATCATTTATAAAGAACAAGGACAAATTTTATTGTTGCGTTTAGCACAAGATTTGGAAGAGTTCGGTAAAGTGGAAGCCTTACCGGTATTAGAAGGAAAGCGCATGATTATGTTCATCGCACCTAAGAAAAAAAGCAAATAAATTACTAAGTGCCTGAGGCACTGAGGTACTGAGAAAAAACCTTAGCTACTTAGCAGCTCCGCTACTTAGCTACTACAAAAAAGTAAGTAAGTTAAATTAAATAAACTAGGAAAAAATGCCTAAAATGAAAACAAAATCCAGTGCTAAGAAGCGATTCAAAGTAACTGGTTCCGGAAAAATCAAGAGAAAACACGCTTTTAAAAGTCACATTTTGACTAAAAAATCTAAAAAGCGTAAACTAGCGTTAACACACTCTGCTTTGGTTCACCCAACAGATATGAAAAGCGTTAAAGAACAATTAAGAATTATCTAATAGCCAACAGTTAACCGCTGTAAGCCTTTAGCTTTCTTTAGGTTAAAAATCATTTAATAACCTTGGAGTACGGCCTTAAGTTCCCTTGATTCAATTCGGGACGCCTGCTACAAAAAACACAAAAAATTATGCCAAGATCAGTAAATTCAGTTGCTAAAAGAGCAAGAAGAAAAAAGATAATGAAGCAAGCCAAAGGTTTCTTTGGTAGACGTAAAAACGTTTGGACAGTTGCTAAAAACGCAGTAGAAAAAGCAATGCTTTATGCTTACCGCGACAGAAAGCAAAACAAAAGAAACTTCCGAGCTTTATGGATTCAGCGTATCAACGCCGGAGCTCGTTTGGAAGGAATGAGTTACTCACAATTCATGGGATTAGTTAAGAAAAACGGTATCGAATTGAACCGTAAAGTATTGGCTGATTTAGCTATGAATCACCCGGAAGCTTTCAAAGCTATCGTGAATAAAGTGAAATAAAAACGTTTGTACAACCACGATTTAACTTACTTATAATAGAAATCCCGGCTAGTCCGGGATTTTTTATTGCTATGTTTTGGATAAAAACAAGTTCAACCAATAAAGCCAAGCAGACAAACCCAAATATAGCCACAAAAAAATATTGAAAATGAGTTGATTATTTTTTCCAAGAGGTAGAATTATATCACAATTTGTTTAACTTTGAAAATCCCCGAATTCCATCCTTGAATAAGTAACAATATTTTAAATGCTTTCAATTAAACAGGTATGTTTATGAGTGGAAATATGATTAAAACAAACACTATTGATTATCAGAAGTTGTTTGTTGAATTACCGGGTTTGTACATTATACTTTCGACTGATTTAACCATTATGGATGTCAGTGAAAAATTGACCAAAGCTGCAGGCATACATCGCTTGGACATGATAGGAAAAAATTTGTTTGTGGTTTTTCCTGAAAACCCTGACGACGTTATAGCTGATGGCCAATCTAATTTAAAATACTCTTTGAATTATGTGCTCAAAAATAAAACTGCTCATACCATGGCAGTACAACGGTATGATGTAAAAAATCAAGAAGGTATTTTTGAAGAACGGTATTGGTGCCCAATTAACAAACCGGTTTTAGACGAAAATGACGAAGTATTGTATATCATTCACCGCGTTGAAGAAGTAACCGATTTTGTTCAGTTATCTGAAGTATCTCAAAAGACAGTACAACAAAACAATAAGCTGGAAAGTCAAATAGAGCGCATGAAAATTGAAATCATCAAGCGGACTAAAGAGCTGGAAAAACTTAATGCACTACTTGATGAAAAGGTTAGCCAAAGAACTCAGCACTTGGAGGAAGCTAACAAAACTATCGGAAAAAACATTATAGCGCTGACTCATCAAAAAAAGCAACTTGAAGATTTTTGCAACATCATTTCGCACAACCTTAGGGCTCCGTTGGTTAATATTTCAATGTTGGTTGAAATGGTTGCCGAAAATTCTATCAACGATGAAAACATTATTTTTTTGGAGAAGTTAGACAAAGCTGCCAAAAACCTAAACGAGACCTTTAATGAACTCGTTGAATCTATACAAATTACACAAGACACTGAGATCCCTTATGAAGAAATTGAGCTCGAAAGTTTTACAACCGGCATCATTGATAGTTTACATGGAGAAATCAACAAAACACAAGCAACTGTTGAAATGGACTTTAGCAAAGCACCAAAAGTATGTTACCCGCTAAACTACATGAGAAGCATCTTGCAAAATTTAATCAGCAACTCCTTGAAATATTCTTCTCCTGAAAGAAGACCAATTATCAAAATCAATTCAAAAATAAAAAATGACAGTGTCATCATTAGTATTTCTGACAATGGTTTGGGATTAGACCTCAATAAACACAGTGAAAATTTATTCAAAATCAGAAAAGTATTCCACGATCACCCGGCGGCTAAAGGATTTGGGCTGTTCATTACTAAATCACAAGTGACAGCCTTGGGCGGCAAAATTTGGGTAGAAAGCGAACCCAATGTAGGAAGTACTTTTCACGTAGAACTTATCAACCAATAATATGAAATCACCCAGTAACATCATGCTAGTTGATGATGATGAAATTTTTACTTACATCATCAAAAAAATCATTGAAGAATCCGATATTGCCGAACAAATCAATATATTCAGTAACGGTAGAGATGCAATCAATTACCTTTCGGAGGTTGCCACTGAAGAATCACTTTTGCCTAAAGTTATTTTTCTCGATTTAAACATGCCTCTGTTGGATGGATGGGGATTTTTGGACGAATACATCCGTTTAAAACCTAAATTGTGTAAAAAAATCAATTTATATGTTATCACTTCCTCTGTATCTACTTATGATCATCAAAAATCTAAAGATTACAGTGATATTACCGATTTCATTGTGAAACCTTTAGCCAAAGAAAAATTCATCGCCATTATCAAAAAAATGTCAAACGGGTAATCCAGCTGCCCCTATTACAGTACTTCTCACTAGTTAAAAAAATCTTAACTTTCCTATAAATCTACAAATTAGTATTAATTTGCTAAGGATTTAACATTAACTATTCATCAATACATTTAACGAACCTTATGAACAAAATCAGACTCTCACTATTTTTCTCGATGGCGTTTTTGTTGTGCTCCGGAGTGTCAACAGCTCAAGACAAATCAGATCGCAAAAAGAAAAATAAAAAGGAATTGGCTACAACCAAAACAGATTCCGTAAAAGAAAAAAAAGCTCCAAAACTTTCTATAACTGACAAAGTTAAAAGCTGTAAAAAAACCGAAGGATTATTTACCATTTACCAAGATACAGTAACCGGAAGTATCCAACTTTACATCAAGAAAAGTCAGCTGGACAAAGAATTCATTTACCAAAGTTACTCTATGAATGGCCCAACAACCTTGGGATTGAACCAAAGCATGCACCGAGCCACCAACGTTTTCAATATTAAAAAAGCCAATGATAAAATTGAATTTGGTTTGGTAAATACCAACTTCTATTACGACAAAAATAATGCTGTAAGCAAAACAGCAGGAACCGACATTGCTGAAGCGATTTTCTTAGCCGAAAAAATTGTAGCTAAAGACAGCACCGGATATTTGATTGCTGCCGATGGTTTGTTTTTGAGTGAAAAATTAGACCCTGTAAAACCTATCATGCCACCGGGAATTCCACCGGGCGCTGTTTTCAACTTAGGAAATTTCAATTCGGCCAAATCAAAATACCATAGCATTCGATCGTATCCGAACAATACCGACATCACAGTAGACTTGGCTTATGATAATCCGGCACCTCTGAATGGTGGTGGTGAAGATATAACTGACGCTCGTTATGTTCGCGTTCGCATCCAACACTCTTTCCTAGAAGTGCCTGTAAACCAGTTCAAACCAAGAAGAGATGATCCGCGCATTGGTTATTTCGGGCAAACAGTAACCGATTTAACAAGTGTAAAAGCCACTCCATACAAAGACATTATCAACCGTTGGTATCTAACCAAAAAAGATCCCAATGCTGCCATTAGCGAACCGGTAGAACCAATTGTTTGGTGGATTGAAAATACTACACCATTGGAATACCGTCAAACCGTTATGGAAGCCGGAAACAAATGGAACGAAGCTTTTGAAAAAGCCGGATTCAAAAACGCAGTGGTGATGAAAATCCAACCCGATGATGCCGACTGGGATGCGGGGGATATACGTTATAACGTTATCCGCTGGGTATCTTCTGCTTATCCGAGTTATGGCGCTATCGGACCAAGTTTTGCGAATCCGAGAACCGGACAAATTTTAGGTTCCGATATCACCATCGAATGGTATTCCGGAAGCAGCACGCCCACTATGGACGAATTGTTTTCCTTTAAAAACGAAGGTGCAAGCGAAGCCTTAAATACACATTTCCATAAAGACGGTACGGCCTGTACCTTAGCCAATGAATTGAAAAACCAATTCTTAATGGGAACCACTTTTGCCGAAGTCAATTCGGAAGATCCTAAAACCATTTCCAGAGCGCACAAAGAATTTTTGTATTATTTGGTATTACACGAAATGGGACATACTTTGGGCTTAAACCACAATATGAAATCGAGTCAAATGTTAAGTCCGGCCGACTTACACAACACTGCCATCACCGAAAAAATCGGCTTGATTGGTTCGGTAATGGATTATCCGGCCATCAACTTGGCATTGGACAAGACCAAACAAGGAAACTTCTACACCACCAAACCGGGACCATACGATTTATGGGCTATTGAATTTGGTTACAAAGAATTTGACGAAAAAACAGAAGAAGCTGAATTGCAAAAAATCTTAAGTAGAAGCACTGACCCGAGTTTAGCTTTCGGTAATGATGCCGACGATATGAGATCACCGGGTAAAGCCATCGACCCAAGAGTGATGGTAAATGACTTAAGTAGCGATGCCATAGGAAATGCTGAAGAACGTTTCAAAATTGTAAACAGCGTAATGCCTAAATTAAAAGGCAAATACAGTAAAAACGGTGAGAGTTATGCCGAATTAAGAAGTCGTTTTAACATGCTTAACGGACAAAGAAGAAATATGGCTGCTGTGGTTAGTCGTTATGTAGGCGGTGTATTTATCGACCGTAGTTTTGTGGGTCAAAACACCACTGCTAAACCATTCACTCCGGTTTCTAAAGCACAACAAAAAAGAGCTATTGAAGTTTTGAACAAATATGTTTTAGCGCCTAATGCTTTCGATGCTGATGCCTCTTTGTATCCTTACTTGCAAATGCAAAGACGAGGATTCAGCTTTTTCTCCTCTACTGAAGATCCGAAATTGAATGCGATTTATCAATCTATTCAAACCGATGCGACTTTGGGTCACATCTTACATCCTACTACATTACAAAGAATCTCAAACACAAGCTTATATGGCAATACTTATTCGGTAGCCGAAGTAATGACCGATTTAACGAACTGTATTTTCAAAGCAGATTTAGTAGGTAAAGTCAACATGCACCGTCAATACTTACAGACTTACTTTGTAAAAGAAGTGATTGAGATTGCAGATGTAAACAGTCCGAGAAACCGTCATGATGATATTTCGAGAGCTGCCGCTCGTCAAACTTTGAAGAAAATCAAATTGATGTTGGCTACCGCCACTTCTGCCGACGAGAGCACCAGAGCACACAGAAACTACCTCAGTTTCTTAATTGATAACGCCTTGGCTATCAAATAAGCGTAATACACCTAAAACAAAAATCCCAATCTGATGATTGGGATTTTTTTATGCAAATAATTTAAAATCTAATTAAAAACTTCTTCGTTCTCTCCGTCAAAGCTGGCAAAAACCATACTCGGATGTGAATCCTGATGAAATATATTTCCTTTGCTGTCGATAGCAATCGCACCGGCAAAACCATCAAAAGGCTTGAGTTCGTTGAACGTTTTTTCAAAAGCTTGTTCCAAAGTAAAACCATCGGTAACACGAGTAACTATTTTCGCCGCAACAGCACCGCTAACGATATCCTCACCAACACCCGTTAAACTAACCCCGCAAAATTCATTGGCGTAATTTCCGGCTACTGTAGCCGAATCAGAAATCCTACCCGGAATTTCAAATCCTTTTCCTCCGGTTGATGTAGCTACGGCAATTTTTCCATTAGCATCCAATGCCACACAACCAACCGTTCCTAATCCTTTGGAAGCTACTTTGGCTTCATACTCGGCACGGCGTTGTGGAATTTCAGTAGAAAACTTTTCAAATCCGTTTTGGCGAGCGAAATTCGTAGCACCGCTTCCGCCCAATACTTTATCGTCATAATCCAACAACACTTGGGCGACTTGTACCGGATTCTTCACTTCTTCAATGTTAATAACACCACTCATTTTAAGAGTCGAACCATCCATTAATGAAGCACTCATGCGAATTTTACCATCACTTTGAATTTGGGAACCAATGCCGGCATTGAACAAAGCATCGTCTTCCAATTGCGAAACCGCATACACTACCGTTTCCAAAGCTGAATGGCTTTGCAAATAAGCATACGAGTCTTTTACAATGCGCAATAAAGCTTGTTGCTTGGCGATTTTGGTTTCAAGATTGGTAGAAGATTCAGAGAAAAAACCGCCGTGGATGATTATTTTCATTTTGAGATATTAGATATTAGATTTCAAATATCAAATATGCTTGAGTTTCAATTCATATTTAATATCTAAAATTTGATATTTAAAATTTAAACGTATTGTGAAGATTTGATCGTCATTTTAAATGTATCCAAATCGAAAGTGTCGTTTTTACTCATCACATGAGTCACCAAATGATTGATAGAGATGGGTTGACCGAGTTCTACTTGGGTTAAATTGGTGTCTTTAATCTCACGCCCGTCAACCAAAATCACCAAACCGGAACCCAAAGCTTCCATTTGGCGACCGTTAGTAATTAACAAACCTGTGTCTTCTCCCAATCCAATCCCTAACACTTTCGGATTGCCGACAACAGCTTGAAACAAACGACCAATACGCCCTCTTTGTACAAAATGGGTGTCAATTACCACATCATCAATCAAGCCTAAACCGGACGTAATTTTAACTTCTCCCTTCAGCAAAGCTTCATGACTGCTGCCTTGGTAAATCATATTATTGGAAGCTGCTGCAGCACCGGCAGAAGTTCCTGCGTACACAAAATCTTCGTTTCGGTATTTGCTGATTAACAAATCATCAAAAGGAGTTCCCCCCAAAATAGAAGTCAATCGCAACTGATCACCACCGGTAAACATGACCACATCAGCAGCTTTCAATCGGTTTAAAATGTCAGCTTCCGAGGCTTGTTCTCTTCTTTCAATGTGCAATACATCCACATTATGAGCGCCTAAATAATTGAAGGCTTTCACGTATTCCGGACCAATTTCACGCGGGATTTTGGAAGCCGTAGTAATCACTTCAATTCTCGACGCTTCCTTATTTTTAGATTCTTTGATGATGCGTTTTAAAATACCTTCTTCAAAGAAATTCAAATTCTGTGGAGCACTCTTGTCCAAATCGGTTTCCGTAAAACTACCTTTGTCAACCGCACCGCCTATAATGATTAGTTTGCCTTGTATATTCATGTCGGTAAAATTAGGAAAAACTTAAAACTTACCAACCCTTTTTCTGTTTTTTAGAGCCAATTTATCAACGAACTTATCAAGAAACGGTATTGGCAAATTGTGTTATATTTGTGCTATGGAAACCAATCAAACCCGTATCAATAAATTCCTGTCCGAGAGCGGTTATTGTTCCCGTCGTGAAGCCGACAAATTATTGGAACAAGGTCGTATTACCATCAATGGAAAAGTTCCTGAATTGGGCACTAAAGTTTCGGCAGATGACGAAATTAGAGTAGATGGAAAACTCATTTTGGAAAAAAGGGAAAAACCCGTTTATTTGGCTTTCAACAAACCGGTTGGGATTGAATGCACTACTAACCGAAAAGTACGCGATAATATTGTGGATTACATCAATTATCCCAAGCGAATTTTTCCTATCGGTCGTTTAGACAAAGCCAGTGAAGGCTTGATCTTTATGACAGATGACGGCGATATCGTAAACAAAATTCTCCGCGCCCGAAACAATCACGAAAAAGAATACATCGTTACGGTGAATCGACCGATTACCGACCGGTTCATAGAACGCATGAGCAACGGCGTTCCGATTTTAGACACTGTAACCCGAAAATGTAAGGTTGAACAAATCAGCAAATACGTTTTCCGTATCATATTAACCCAAGGCTTAAACCGTCAAATTCGCCGTATGTGCGAATATTTAGGATATGAAGTTACAGCCTTAAAAAGAATCCGAATCATCAATATTTCATTAGACGTTCACGTAGGTCGTTATCGAGAATTAACCGATGCCGAGATTAAACAATTGAACCAACTCATCGCTCCATCGAGTAAGACCGAAGAAGCGAGTTTGCCTAAACCAAAATCCAATTTCAATAGCAATAACAATTTCAACAACAAACGCTAAATGCTAAAGACCATTTTATACATAGCTTTAGGCGGCGCTATCGGAAGTGTGCTACGCTTTTTGACTACCGTATTGGTGTCTAAATTTTGGGCCAATCATTTTCCGTTGGCTACTTTTTTGGCCAATGTAGTCGGTTGTTTTTTAATTGGATTGTTTATGGGAATTTTAGACAAAAACCAATTAACCGATAGCAACCTGAAATGGTTTTTAATAACCGGTTTCTGCGGTGGTTATACTACATTTTCCACCTTTGGATGGGAGAACTACAACTTGTTTCAAAATCAAAATTCTCTGTTGGCTTTCGGCTATATCGGCTTGAGTATTTTAATCGGACTTTTTGCCGTTTGGCTCGGACTTTTTGTAACCAAATAAACGCCGTTTACTGAAAAAAATGTAACTTCGCCCTCTATGAAAAAAGAAGACATTTCGGCCATCAAAGAATTATTGGCTACGCCTAAAAAAATTGCTGTCATTCCACATCGAAGCCCTGATGGCGATGCCATGGGCTCTACTTTGGCACTCTATCATTTTTTGTTAAAATTGAACCACCAACCTACGGTGATTGCTCCTAATGATTTTCCAAATTTCTTAGCTTGGTTACCCGGTGCTGAAACGGTAAAGATCTATGAAAATGACAAAGCCAATTGCGCCCAAATCATACAAGAAGCTGAATTGGTTTTTACCTTAGATTTTAACGCTTTGCATCGAACAGGCGAAATGGAACATGTATTGAATAAAGTGACTGTTCCCATGATTATGATAGACCATCATCAGAAACCTGATAGTTACGCCGCTTATACTTATTCGGATACGGCTTTTGGTTCCACTTGTGAAATGGTGTACAATTTTATTGATTTTTTAGGCCAAAAAGAACTAATCGACACCACTATTGCCACCTGTATTTACACCGGAATCACCACTGATTCAGGTTCGTTTCGCTTTCCTTCCACTACAGGCAATACGCATCGCATAGTAGCGGAACTGATTGACTTAGGTATCAACAACAGTGAAATTCACAATTTGTTGTTCGATAACAATTCGTATAATCGTTTACAGCTATTGGGCCGCGCTTTGCAAAACATGAAAGTATTACCGCAATTCAACACGTCTTACATCACGTTATCGCAAAAAGAACTTGATGAATTCCACTATGAAAAAGGCGATACCGAAGGCATAGTGAATTATGGCTTAACCATCAAAGGCATCCATTTTACCGCCATTTTTATAGAACACCGAGACGAAAACATCATCAAAATATCGTTCCGCTCTCAAGGCAATTTTGATGTCAATCAGTTTGCGCGCGACCATTTTAACGGTGGCGGACACATTAACGCAGCCGGCGGAAAATCGTATGAGAGCTTGGCTGAAACTGTGAAAAAATTTGAACAACTAATTTCGAAAACAACCATTTAAATATGAAAAACGTCTCAAAAATAACCGCTATATTGCTTGTTTTGGTGAGTTTTATCAGTTGCAAACAACAACAAGCTCGAATGCCGGTGTCTCGTTCTTCGGGGACATTTATGAAAGAGTCGGTAGAACGCAACAAAAAGCTCGTAGCCGGTGAAGAAGCGCAAATCGATTCTATCATCAAAAGCAATCCGAAGATTAAATACATTGCTTCCAAAAAAGGATATTGGTATCATTATGAAATCCGCAATGAAAAAGACACGCTTCGCCCTAAAAAAGGAGATGTGGCTTCATTTGATTACGAAATCAAAGACTTTGAGGGTAATGTAGTGTACTCTGAAGTGGAATTGAGAACGCAAACCTATGTGGTAGACAAACAAAACATTATGATGGGCTTACGCGACGGTATCAAACTCATGCGCAAAAACGAAAAAGTATCTTTCTTATTTCCATCTCACATGGCCTATGGCTATCATGGCGATAACAAACGTATCGGATCAAATCAACCACTAATTTGCACGGTAACTCTGCACGATTTTAAGCCTGAAACCAAATTAAAAACTGAAAATTAATTGCACTCATGATCAAGAAACTTTTATTATTGACGCTCGTTTCCATTGCTTTTACTTCTTGTAAAGACGAGCACAAAAATTTAAAAGACGGACTATACGCCGAAATTGAAACTTCAAAAGGAAATATAATAGTTGAACTCAATTATAAAAAAGCGCCGATTACTGTGGCCAATTTTGTAACCTTGGCCGAAGGTAAAAATAACTTTGTAACACCCGATTTAAAAGGCAAACCCTTTTTCGACGGCTTGTTGTTTCACCGTGTTATCCCCAATTTTATGATACAAACCGGTGATCCAATCGGTAACGGTTCGGGAGATGCGGGCTATAAATGCAAAGATGAGTTCACCGATTTGAAGCATGACAAACCGGGCGTATTGTCGATGGCGAATTCAGGTCCGAATACCAACAGCAGTCAGTTTTTCATTACCCATGAAGAAACTCCTTGGTTGGATGGCAAACATTCGGTTTTTGGACAAGTAATAGAAGGCCAAGATGTTGTTAATGCCATTGTTCAAGGCGATATGATGAACAGCGTTACCATCATCCGAAAAGGCGAAGATGTGAAAAAGTTTGATGCCGTAAAGGTATTTAATGATTACTTCAAGGAAGAAGTAGAAAATCAAAAAAAACAAGCTTTAATTGATGCGGAGAACAAACGCATATACGACCAAAAATACAAAGCGGTAAAAGAACAAAAAGCGATGTATTTCAATAAACTAAAGGAAAGCGCCACCAAAACCGGCAGTGGATTTAAATTCAAAATCCTTAAAACCACCAACGGGAATAAACCTAAAGATGGTGCTATGATTTATATGAATTACTCCGGTTTTTTAGAAGACGGTACACTTTTTGACACCAGCGATCCGGAGGTAGCCAAACAATTTGGTATGTTTGATGAGCAAAGAGCCATGCAAAACGGCTACTCGAGTTTGCCCTACCAAATGGGCTCTAACAAACTCATTCCGGGATTTGTAGAAGGTGTAAACAAATTAAAATTCGGCGAAAAAGCGGTATTTTTCATTCCGAGTAATTTAGGTTACGGAGAACAAGGCGCCGGAAACGTTGTACCACCTAATGCCAATCTGATTTTTGAAGTAGAACTATTAAATAAATAAACCACATTAACCATGAAAATGAAAATCACCATGCTGTGTTTGCTTGTAGCCGGATTGACCAACGGCTTTGCACAAGTTAAAAAAACCGCAGCACCTAAAGGAAAAGCTCCGGTAGCCGTAAAAAAGACGGTTGCTCCTACTCCTACAAATACCAGCAACGAAGGTATTTTTGCTGAAATCGATACCGATAAAGGAAAAATCGTCATTCAGTTGGAATACAAAAAAACACCAATTACTGTAGCCAATTTTATCGCTTTAGCAGAAGGCACTAATGCTTCAGTAACCGATGAAAAATTAAAAGGCAAACCCTTTTATGACGGATTAAAATTCCACAGAGTAATTGCCGATTTCATGATTCAAGGAGGTGATCCTGCCGGTAACGGTTCCGGTGGTCCGGGTTATGCTTTCAAAGATGAAATTGTAGCTGAGTTAAAACACAACCGCGCAGGCGTTCTATCGATGGCCAATTCAGGTCCTAAAACCAACGGTTCTCAATTTTTTATAACCCACAAAGACACACCTTGGTTAGATGGAAAACATACCGTTTTCGGTTTTGTAACTAAAGGTCAAGAGGTAGTTAATGCGATTAAGCAAGATGATGTAATTAAAAAAGTAACCATTGTTCGTAAAGGTGCTGAAGCTCAAAAATTCAACGCTACGAAAGTTTTTGCAGATTATATGGCCAACAAAGCAGCCGATGACGCTAAAGAAGCGGCTATTGTTGCCGAAAACAAAAGAAAGCAAGAAGAATTAGAAAAGCAGAAGAAAGAACAATACAATGCCACTTACGGACCGGTAATGAAAGCCAAAAGCAATGCTTTGGCAGAAGCTAAAGTATCGGCAACCGAAACGGCTTCAGGTTTAAAATACAAAGTTTTACAAACCGGAAACGGCAAAAAACCTACTGAAGGTGCAGCAGTTTATATTCACTACGCCGGTTATTTAGAAGACGGAAGTTTGTTCGACAGCAGTTATGAAACCGTTAGCAAAGAGTTTGGTAAATTCGACGAGAACAGAGCCAAACAAAACGGCTATCAACCGTTCCCTTTCCAATACGGCAGAAAAGACGGTTTGATTCCCGGATTCTTAGAAGGATTAAACTTGATGAATTTCGGAGATAAATATTTGATTTTTATTCCTTCGAAATTGGGCTACGGTGAAAGAGGCGCCGGAAACGTGATTCCGCCAAACGCCAATATCATTTTTGAAATTGAATTATTTGAATCGATTCCAACGAAATAATAAAAAAAAGAGTCTCAAAATTGAGACTCTTTTTTTTATTCCTTTTTATGCATAAACAAATAATACACCGGAATGCCTAAGGCTACAATCACCAATCCTAAACCGGTATTGACTGTATCATAAATCAACAATGATACGCAAATGGCAGCGGTTAAAACAATATACAAAGCCGGAATAACAGGATAACCGAAAGCTTTGTATGGTCTTTCGGCATTTGGTTCTTTCTTTCTAAGGATAAAAATACCATAGATAGTCAGTATGTAAAACAACAACGAAGCAAAAGTGGCGTAGGTCAACAAATCGCCATACTTTCCGGAGATACACAATATACAAGCCCAAATACATTGAAACCAAAGTGCTTTTTCAGGAACATCGAACTTGTTCAATTCGCCTGCTTTTTTGAAAAACAAATTGTCTTTCGCCATCGCATAAAACAAACGACCGCCGGATAAAACCAAACCGCTGTTACAGCCAAAAGTAGACACCATAATCAAAGCTGCCATTACAAAAACGCCTATATTGCCCATAATCATATTGGCCGCTGCCGCACCTACTCTATCTTGAGCGGCAAACATAATTCCGTTTTCCACTACAGAACCTTCCGGCGATCCGTTTAAGGGTAATAAGGCTAAGTAAGCGATGTTCGCTAAAATATAAATTACAGTTACGATTAACGTTCCTAAAAACAAACTTCTCGGAATATTTTTCTTCGGATCTTTAATTTCTCCGGCAATAAAAGTTACATTGTTCCAAGCATCACTGGAAAATAATGAGTTGATGATGGTGGCACCAATAGCGCCTACTAAAGCCACTCCAGTCAGTTTGGTTACTGTAACCGTTTGGGTGGTTTCATCCAAAACCGTTTTGCTGGCTTCCCAAGTGTTGTTGAAATTATTCGAAAAAGTATCGGTGCTGAAACCTATGTACAACCCGAAACCAATGAGTGCAAATAGTGCGATGAGTTTCGCCGAGGTAAAAACCAGCTGTATGACTTTACCGTTTTTTACGCCTTTGGTATTGATATACGTGAGCAGCACCACGCTTGCCATCGCTAAAACCTGACTGTTTTTGAAAACAAAGCCATCGCCTATCCTAAAAATTTCATCTTGCAATACCGGAAAAAATACCGCAGTGTAATTCGCAAAAGTCACCGCTACAGCAGCGATTACTCCGGTTTGAATCACCGTAAAAACGGTCCAGCCGTAGAGAAAAGAAGCCAACTTTCCGTAAGCGCGTTGGATGTAAACAAACTGTCCGCCGGCGGTTGGCATCATTCCGGCTAATTCTCCATAACTTAAGGCAGCCGACATGGTCAACAAACCGGTAATAAGCCAAGTGATTAAAATCCAGGCAGCGGAACCTAAATCGCGCGCCATGTAAACAGTTACTACAAAAATACCGGATCCTATCATGGAACCGGCAACTATACTGGTGGCATCTATTAGCCCGAGTGAGCGTTTTAATTCTTTTTGTTCTGACATAAGGTTGGTTTAGTGGTTAGTTTTTTCAAATATAGTGAAATAGATGAAAGGGGAAAGGAATAAGGTATAAGTCAAAAATCTAACTTCTATATGCTGATTTCTACAACTTTTTTGCTTCTTCCCAAAAAACGTCCATTTCGGCTAAAGTCATATCCGCTAAAGGTTTACCTAACTCAGCGGCTTTACTTTCCAGATACATGAATCGTTTGATGAATTTTTTATTGGTGCGTTCCAAAGCGTCTTCCGGGTTGACTTTTAGGAATCGGGCGTAATTGATCATAGAGAATAGGACATCACCAAACTCACTTTCAATTTTGTCTTGATTACCACTGTTCACCTCAACTTGTAATTCGTTTAACTCTTCCTGCACTTTGTCCCAAACCTGATGCGGTTCTTCCCAATCAAAGCCTACGCCTTTTACTTTATCCTGAATGCGACTGGCTTTGACCAAAGCCGGTAAACTTTTCGGCACGCCTTCTAAAACCGATTTTTTACCTTCTTTGAGTTTGAGTTTTTCCCAGTTTTGCTTCACTTCTTCTTCGTTAGCCACTACGACATCACCGTAAATATGCGGATGACGATCGATTAATTTATCACAAATACTATTGGCTACATCGGCTATATCGAAGTCGTTGGTTTCGCTACCTATTTTGGCGTAAAACACTATGTGCAATAGCAAATCGCCCAACTCTTTTTTGATTTCCGGCAAATCGTTATCCAAAATCGCATCACCCAATTCGTAGGTTTCTTCGATAGTGAGATGGCGTAAACTCTCGAGGGTTTGCTTTTTATCCCACGGGCATTTTTCCCGCAAATCATCCATAATGTCTAATAATCGGTTGAAAGCGTCGAGTTGTTGTTGGCGTGTGTTCATTTGGATATTAGATATTAGATTTTAGATATTAGATTTTAGATATTAGATTTTAGATATTAGATTTTAGATATTTAATATCTAATATTTAATATTTAATATTTTGCAGAGTAAAAATAAAAAATCCTATCATTGGGACACAACAATAGGATTTGTATTTATGAAGAAGTAATTAACTATTCTTCTTTTTTGGTTTTTTTAGGTGCTTTTTTGGCTTTGGCTTCTTCTTTTACCTCATTTACCACTTCTTCCTTAATGGCTTCTGCATTGGCTAATTTTGGTTCTTCTTTAGAAACCAAACCTTTGGCTTGAAGAATATTATACCAGTTCAATACTTTCTTGATATCGGATGCATAAACACGGTCTTCATCGTAATCCGGTAAAATTTCTTTGAAATAAGCTATTAATTTTGCATTGTCTTCTTTGTGAGACAGCGCCGGTCCTTCATTTTCTTTAACAGCAATCGATCTCATAATCTCAGCCAACGGTTTTTCTTCGCTGTAAGTATACATCGAAATCTCCGACAGTAAGCTAACATTACTTCGCATTCCCACAGTAATCTTCTTTCCGTCTAATAGGGATTCTGCTAAAAATCCTGAACGGGTTTGTAATTTCAATTCGTATAAACCCGGCTTACCGGCAATAGCTAAAATTTTCTCTACGTTCATTGTTTTAATTTAATTTAGGGCACAAATATATCAAAGTTCAATGGCAAAGTTCAATGGCAATTGTTAATTTTTTAAATTGCTATCGCTTATTGTCATTGCAATTGTTGTTTTAATTATCTTCCTTTTTTATTGGCAAATTTCATCTTGTAATCGGGTCTGGTTTTGCCTTCCATGATGTTTTGCAATTTCTTTTTGATGAGTGTTTTTTTGAGCATCGAAATTTTATCGGTAAACAATATGCCTTCGATGTGATCGTATTCGTGTTGGATAACGCGTGCAATTAAACCATCAAAAACTTCAGTTTTTTTATTGAAATCTTCATCGTAGTACTCTAAGGTGATACGCTCATTTCGGTATACATCTTCACGTACATCGGGGATGCTCAAACAACCTTCGTTAAAACCCCATTCTTCCCCTTCTTCCTTAAGCATTTTAGCGTTGATAAAGGTACGCTTGAATGTTTTTAGTTGTTCTTGTTCTTCTTTAGACAAATCGTCACTGTCGCTGAAAGGTTCGGTATCAATCACAAACAATCTGATGGCTAAACCTACTTGAGGCGCAGCCAATCCAACACCGTAAGCATTGTACATGGTGTCGTACATATTGGCAATAATTTCTTTTAAGTTGGGATAATCCGGAGTAATTTCCGCCCCTACTTGTCTTAAAACCGGCTCACCGTATCCGTAAATGGGAATAATCATTTTGATATTTGATTTTGGAATTGAGAATTCAGATTGATAAATCCGTCTTCTGGTTTTCTAATTTAAAGGAGCAAAAGTAACAAAAATTAAATCATTTTTCGCGAGAGATAATCTTGCAGTAAAATAGTAGCCGCAATTTCATCTACCAGTGCTTTGTTTTGTCGCTGCTTTTTGGAAAGTCCACTGTCAATCATGGTTTGAAAAGCCATTTTCGAGGTAAAACGCTCGTCCACTCTTTCTACTTTCATATCCGGAAAAGTTTGGGTAAAATCGTTTACAAACTTTTCAATAATCGGAGCACTTTCGGAAGGTAATCCATTCATTTGTTTGGGTTCACCAATCAAGACTTTCGACACCGATTCTTTGGCAAAATAATCTTTCAAAAAAGTGAGAGCAGTATCCGAAGGTATGGTAGTCAAACCTGATGCTATGATTTGCAATTCATCGGTAACGGCTATACCGGTTCTTTTGACACCGTAATCTATGGCTACAATTCTGGGCATTGCGATTAATTTATCGGCTCAAAGGTAGCCAAAATGGTGGTTTTGCCCTTCTGAAATTTAAGAATATTATCTTTTATAGTGTAGCGATCGGTTTGTTCAAGCGCTTTGGCAAAACGACTTTCCAGTTCCATACCAGGACAGGCCATACGGGTCATCGCTGCTTTTGAAAAAGATAACCCAAAAGCAGATGGCATTACATAAGTACCGGTAATATTGTTACATCCGGCATAAGCGGTAAACCTTCCGTCGTTAGAGTTTAATTTGATAAAATACTCTTTGTTTCCGGTTTGCTTTACCACTTTTCCGTTCAAGGTCATCAATCGCCATTGGGTTTCGGCTAATGTAGCCTTTCCAACTGCAGGATTTACCTTTTTGATTACCGTTTGAGCTTCCATACGATTGTTAAGATTAACTTTCGGTGCGTTGTTGTGCTCAGCCATATCTGTCTGTACAGCGTTTTCTTGCTTAGACAAAACGTATTGTAAAGCTGATTTTCCGGTAATCAGTTTACCAGACATGTCTAATTGGGTTACTTTATTTTCACCCACAAAATACTGGTTAGGAGCATTTTCAATATCGTTCAAAATGATTTTGATGCCTTTATCATCCCAAGAAAAGGTACCTTTTTGTTCAAAAACTTTATCGCCTTTGCCTAAATAACGGGTTTGGAGTTTATAGGTGTTATTTTCATTGATACAAAGCACTGTCTCTAATCCTTCACAGTCGGCACAAGGCAGAACGCCTTTGTAAGTTCCGATGTAATCCAAAGATTTCTTAGCATTATGGGCTGCTTCTTCAACTATAGAGTCCATTTTGGCTATGGAATCTTGGGCAGAAGACTGGCTTTCTGTTTGCTTTTGACACCCGAAAAAGACAGTACTTAAAGTCACTAAAAGCAAAAACTTTCTTTTCATGAACACGAAATTTATTGGTTATAAAGGTTGGAACAAACTTACTTAATCTGTCACGTTGATAGCATAATTTAACATTTTTTTGATTTGGCGAATTGCGTTGCAACTTTCTAAAAATGAAACTATCTTTGCCACTCATGCCTTTTGGGCCATCATCAAAAAAGTTAAATTCGAAAACATGACTACATTACAAGATACCATCGAAAAAGCTTGGGACAACCGCGCTTTATTACAAGAAGAAACTACAACTAACGCCATACGCGAAGTGATTGCTCTGTTAGACGCCGGAACCTTGCGCGTTGCCGAACCAACCGCAAACGGATGGCAAGTAAACGAATGGGTTAAGAAAGCCGTTGTAATGTATTTTCCCATCCAAAAAATGGAAACTTGGGAAGCGGGAATCTTTGAATACCACGATAAGATGCTTCTGAAAACCGGTTATGCCGAAAAAGGCATCCGCGTAGTACCTCCGGCAACTGCCCGATATGGCGCTTACATTTCTAAAGGTGTTATTTTGATGCCGAGTTATGTAAATATCGGCGCTTATGTAGATGAGGGAACTATGGTGGATACTTGGGCCACCGTTGGGAGTTGTGCCCAAATCGGAAAAGACGTGCATCTTTCCGGAGGTGTTGGTATTGGTGGCGTTTTAGAACCGCTTCAAGCCGCTCCGGTTATTATAGAAGATGGTGCCTTTATTGGTTCCAGATGTATAGTAGTAGAAGGTGTTCATGTGGGTAAAGAAGCCGTACTGGGCGCTAACGTATGTTTGACAGCCTCAACTAAAATTATAGACGTAACCGGTTCGGAACCGAAAGAATACAAAGGCTTTGTACCCGAGCGTTCCGTAGTGATTCCGGGTAGTTATACCAAATCTTTTGCCGCCGGCGATTACCAAGTGCCTTGTGCTTTGATTATCGGTACTCGCAAACCTTCAACCGATTTAAAAACCTCTCTCAACAATGCGTTAAGAGAATACGACGTTGCTGTTTAATTTTAAATATCAGAGATTAGATTTTAAACCTAAATCTAATATTTGAAATCTAATATCAAATATTCCTTATGAAAGTACTGGTAATACAAATCAAAATGATTGGCGATGTGTTGGCCAGTACGGTCATTTGTGAAACGATTAAAAAAAATCTTCCAGGCGCCGAAGTCCATTATCTGATTCAGAAAAATACTTTTCCTGTGGTTGATAACAACCCGTTTGTTGACAAAGTCATTTTCTTCGAACCACAAGAACACAAAGGATTTCTAAACTTGTACCGTTTCGGGAAAAGCCTGAAGAAAGAGCAATACGACATCGTTATTGACGCTTATGGCAAATGGGACAGCATACTGCCTGCTTATTTCTCAGGGGCGAAAACCATCGTTGGCCATTACAAATGGTACACTACATTTTTCTACACCAAAACGGTAGTTCCTGATGCCGATTGCAATGCGACAGCCAATGCTTATCGCCTATTGCTTTCCAAAACAGCTTTGGGTAAAGAAGTGGAAATGATTTTTCCTCAAATTCATTTACGTGACGAAGAAAAGGAAAAAGCCAAAACAGCTATCCAAGAAAATTGCGACACTTCCAAACCGATTTTTATGATTGGGATTTTAGGTAGCGGAAAAAACAAAAGTTTGCCACCGAAATACATGGCCGAGACTTTAGACCTGATTACAAACACCAAAGACGTTCAATTGCTTTTCAACTATATGCCGAATCAATTGGAGGAAGTCAGAGCTATTTATGATTTGTGCTCACCGGCTACGAAAGCCAAAATCAATTTGGATTTTTATGCCAAAAGTCTGCGTGATTTTATCGCCCTACAATCGCAATGCGATGCGCTGATAGGTAATGAAGGTGGCGCTACCAACATGGCCAAGGCTTTAAATGTGCCTACGTTTACCATCTACGCGCCTTGGATTAACCGAACGTCTTGGAACATTAAAGAAGAAACCGGATTTTACGACATCGTACACTTGTGTGATTACCATCCGGAATTGTATCAAAAGCACGCCAAAAACTACAAAGCATTGGCTTTTGAATGGTACGAAAAATTGAAACCGGAATTGTTTGCCGAAAAATTAAAAGCGTTTGTGCTCAGAGTGACGAAGTAAACTTGTCCAAATACCATTGTACTTGTTGTTCCAACCCTTTTTTGAACGTTACTTTCGGTTCGTAACCCAATAATTTTCTGGCTTTGTCTATTACCGCCGAGGTTTTTTCCTGGTCGCCTTTGCGCGCCGGTTTATGATCGATAATCAACTTTTTATGCATAATTTCTTCTACCAAGTTGATGCCTTCTTGGGTAGTGTGCACTTCATCTGTCCCTAAGTTGATGATTTCCCCGTTCACTTCCTCTTCTTTCCCGATAATAGCCACTAAGCCATCCACGATGTCACCTACATAAGTAAAACTTCTTTCGTGTTTAACACTGCCTTCGAAAAGCGGAAAAGCTTTGTCAGCATACAAATTCTCTATGAGTTTGGTGTACAATTTTTCCGGACGTTCTCTAGGTCCGTAAACAGAATACAAACGAATAGAACAAGCCTTTAACTTACCCAAACGTTGTTGCCCTAAGACCAATTGCTCAGCAGCCAACTTGGTACTGCCATAAAAAGAAATCGGTTTAGCCGGCACATTTTCATCTACATTGGCCACCAAACCGTACACGGAAGAAGTCGCTATATTGATAAAAGATTTTAAATTCGGATTGTACTTGGCTACCGCATCGAGCAAGTTTTGGGTAGCAAAAATATTGTTGGTCACATAATCGCTTAGTGGCGTTTCGGCTGAAATTCCGGGTTGCGCGGCTAAATGATAAATAAAATCATAAGGATTTTGGAAGACCGTTTGCAGGTTGTCATTCAAATCAATTTCGATGACTTCAATACCTTTAGCATTTAAATCGGAGGCATTTAAACGTTTTAAAGCCGGGCTGTAATAATCGTTAAAATTATCCAATCCCACTACTTCATGACCTAAATCGCGTAGTTTTTCACAAAGATGTGAGGCAATAAAACCCGCTGCTCCGGTGACTAATATCCTCATAAATTATAGGTTGTCTTTTTTGATACCGTAAGGCGTCCAAACTATTTTCTTGTCTTTTACTTCTTTGCGGATGGCTAAATTAGCCGCTAATGATTCCGGTGTTTTATAGCCACGCGGATGATCTAAATGCAATACGATGGCTTTGTGTCGGATTTGCTTTCCTTTGATGCCGTTATTTTCCAAACGTTCTCCGAATTCTCTATCCGGTCCGCCGTATTTCATGCGCTCATCATAACCGTTAATAGCAATCATGTCTTCACGAAAACCCGAAGAATTACAATTGTTGAACGATGCATTAGTTGGAGAAATAAAATCTAATATGTTAGCCGACAAATCACTCGCACCTATTTTTAAAGCATTCGACAGGTTGAGTTTGTCGATGCTTTTCAGCCATTTTAAGTCGAAACATCTGCCGGAAAGTATATCATCTTTGGCAATTTCTTTACTCAACTTCATAGACAATTTACAATAACCTCCGGAAAGGAATCTGCCTTTTTGGGCATATTTGGCATGGATTTCCACAAAATCTTTTCGCGGAATACAATCACCGTCAGTCATAATAATGTACTCGTGAGCCGCTTCCATGATCGCCACATTTAAAATTTCCTGACGGCGATAACCTTGGTCTTCGTGCCACAAATGACGTACAGGAACCGGATAATTTTGGGCATAACTATCAATCAACTCCTTGGTTGAAGGTCGGGAACCGTCGTCGGCAATAATCAATTCAAAGTCTTTGTACGTTTGAACACTGTAGCCGATTAATACTTTCTCCAACCATTCTTCGGCATTGTAAGTACTAACAATAACTGATATTTTCATATTGGGTAATTATGTTGCAAAGGTAATTATATTTTCAATTTATCAATCCCATTCTCAATGCGGATTACTTTGTGCTTTTTGTTGTAACGTCGTATTTCCATATTGTGCTTTATTTTTTCGGCATTGGCATACCCTCGGGCGTGATCCAAATGCAGGCAAATGGCACTGTACCGAATTTGTTTAGACAACATACCGTTATTAAACATACGCTCGCCTAATTCTCTATCCATACCACCGTAATCCATGGCTTCGTTAAAACCGTTTACCGCCAATATATCTTGCTTGAATCCTGAGGAATTATGGCCATTCCAAGAGCGTTTGGTTGGCGTTATCCAATTCATAAAAGCCGCAAAATATTTGCTATGGGTAAGTTTCGACAATTTAAAATTGGTTTTCAAACCCATTTTCAAAAGCCAGGCTATTTCAAAACATTTTTGATTCAATATGTCTTGATCAGTAATGGATTCGGAAAGAGACATCGGCAATTTAAAATAACCGCCGGAAAGAAAAAAACCAACTTCTTTTTCTCTGAGATGAACAGCAACAAAATCCTTACGCGGGATGCAATCACCATCGGTAAAAAGCAAATAATCGGAACCGGATTGTAAGATGGCTTTGTTCAAGATTCTCGATTTTCGGAACCCTTTATCTTCGTGCCAAACATGCAAAATCGGGTATTTAAATTTTCCTTGAAAAGCGGCAATCACTTCAGCCGTTTTGTTTGTCGAACCATCATCAGCTATAACCACTTCGAAGTCTTTTTCGGTTTGAACAGTGAAGCCCAAAAGTACTTTGCGCAGCCATGCTTCCGAATTGTAAGTAGTGATAATTACTGATAATTTCATTTCATTTTAAAAATGAAAAATACAATTTTAAAGACAACTTCAGCTGATTTTTATTGTATTTTTTTTGAGTGATAATATTGGTAAAAGTAACCAATTGGCTTTTAGACTCAAACAAAATGATTATTTTTGAAAAAAAAATATGATTTTTGAGCATTACCTCATTACCCGATTCAATCTAAAGAATCCCAAGTGGAAGTTCACCAAAAACAATGAATTACTGCTGAATGACCAATGGATGGACGAAAGAATTGACCTTTTTGCTCACTTTTGCCTGCCTTCGGTTGTAGCCCAAACCAATAAGAATTTTAAATGGCTGTTGTATTTTGATATTGATACTTCTGAAAAGCACCGAGCTCAAATTACCAAATTAATCCAACCACATTCTTTTATAGAAGCCCATTACATTGATGGCATGCCGATGTTGGTTGAATCAATCCGCCAATATATTGCTACTAATGTTAAAACAGCCTATCTGATTACTTCCCGCATTGACAACGACGACAGCATCAGCAAACATTTTATCGAGACCATACAATCAAAATTCGATAAACAAGAACACTTGGCCGTGGATGTAACTGCAGGCTACACTTTGAATTTAGCTCCTGTAATGATTGGCAAAAAAGAACATTTGTTCAATCCGTTTATGAGCTTGATTGAAAAAAGTGACCAAGCCAAAACTGTTTGGTATTACGACCACAATATGTGGAAAAAAGAAAAAAACATTATTCACTTATCGCAACCGAGATTGTGGATGTCCAATATACATGAAAAGAATAAAGTAAATGAGTTTGACGGCTACGGTAACGTAAGCTGGGCCAAAGTAAACGAAGATTTCATCCTTTCATCCGAAAAAAATGCTGAAATCGCTGCTGCCGTGATTCCGCAATCAAAATGGCGTTGGTTGAGTTGTAAGAACCAACTTTATGTTAATTTTGGCTTTTATTTAAAACTCATCAAAAAGAAACTAGGACTTTATAAAATCAAATAACACATGAAAATTGTAATTCTCGCAGCCGGTATTGGCTCCCGACTCGGAAATCCGTTTCCAAAACCGCTTACGACGCTCGATGACGGCAAAAGCATCATGGAACGACAAATTGACAACATCACCCAATATTTCGACATCAATGACATTTTCATAGTGGTTGGTTTCAAAAAAGAATTGATTATGGAACGCTTTGATGAAGTGGCTTACGTGTACAATCCGTTATTTGACTGTACCAATACTTCGAAAAGTTTGCTGAAAGTCCTGAAAAAATTCAAAAACGAACCCGTACTTTGGTTCAATGGTGATGTGGTTTTTGATGCCAAATTGTTGTCCGAATTAATGCCCACCATTAAAGAAGACAAATCGTTTGTAGCGGTAAATACCTCAAGAGTTTCCGATGAAGAAGTAAAATATACCTTAACCGACGGTTATATTGACGAGTTATCCAAAGTGGTGAAAAACGGTTTGGGCGAAGCAGTCGGCATCAATTTTATCAGTTCGGGCGATTTGCAATCGTTTGTCAATCGTTTGGAAGAAGTAGACGACAACGATTACTTTGAAAGAGGTTTGGAATTGGCCATCCAACGCGACAATTTAAAAATCAAGCCTATAGATATTTCCCAATACGATTGTATTGAAGTAGACTTCAAAGAAGATTTAGCCAACGCCAATCAATTACTGAAAAAATAATGAGAACCGTACTTTTTTGCGAGCATGCTTATGCTTTCGGTATTTTAGAACCGATTGCCGATGCGTTGAAAGCAAAGCAATACGACTATGTTTGGTTTACCACCAAAGCCTTAGCGCCAAAGTTTCCTTTTAAAAACGAACCGCATATCAGCAGTATGTCTGAATTAAGAAAGTTTAAAAGTGATTGCCTTTTCATTCCCGGAAACTACTCGCCGTTTTACATCAGAGGTTACAAAGCCCAAGTATTTCATGGCTTGGCCGGTGAGAAAGCTTCCCATTTTAAAGTCAGAGGCTATTTTGATGTTTACCTGACACAAGGCCCGTATTTCACAGAGCGCTTTAATCAAATCAAGGCCAAACACCAAAACTTTGAAGTTATAGAAACCGGCTGGTGCAAACTCGATGTTTACGAAAAAAACAAGCAAAGTTATTTAGCCGAAAAAGCAGAATTACTCCAAAAACACCAAGCCAAAAAGCTACTGGTCTTTGCGCCTACGCACAATGTAAGCATGAATTGTGCGCCGTTTTTAGTAGCTGAATTTGAACAATTGGCCTCTAATAAAGACTATCTGATTGTGGTAAAATTCCACGATTTAACCAAGCCGGAAGTGATGACCGCTTATGAGGATTTGGCGAAAAAGCACGACAACATTGTAATGTCGAAAGACCCAAATATCAGCAAACTTATTTACATTGGCGATTTGCTCATCAGTGATACTTCGTCGGTGGTATACGAGTTTATTTTGCTAGACAAGCCGGTGTTGACATTCAAATCTAAGGCTGAAAATATTTTGTGGGATGATGCTAAAGAATACAGCGGTCTAACCGAAAAAGTGGAAGCCAATTTGACCCTTGACGCCTATAAAGACCAAAGAGAAAAAGTAATAGCAGCTTATCATCCTTATCATGACGGCAAATCATCATTACGCATGATTGAAGCCGTAGAGAAAATGATAGCTGAAAAAGGCGTGCCCAAATACCGCAAAATGGGACTTGATCGAATGATAGAATCCCTCAAGATTTTCAATATAAAAAATCGCTAATGAACAACAACGAAGAAGTACACAAAGCGTTTGAAGTCATCCAAAACGGTGGCATCATCCTCTATCCTACCGATACCGTTTGGGGAATAGGCTGTGATGCAACCAATGCAGAAGCCGTCAAAAAAATATACGCCCTTAAACAACGCGAGGAGACCAAGAGTATGATTGTGTTGATGAATGGCGAAAAGATGATGTACAACGTTTTCAAAGACATTCCGGAAGTGGCTTGGCAAATCCTGGATTTATCCGAAAAGCCCACAACTTTAATCCTAGATAATCCGAGAAATGTAGCGGCTAATTTGATAGCAGATAACAAAACCTTGGGCGTCAGAATTGTGAAAGAGCCGTTCTGCTTTAAGTTGATGGAGCGCATGAAAAAACCATTGGTTTCCACTTCTGCCAATATTTCCGGTCAACCCACTCCAAAATCTTTCAAAGAAATCAGCCCCGAAATTATAAACGGTGTAGACTATGTAGTAAATTTGCACCGCGATAAAATTTGCGACAAACCGTCGACAATTATTAAGTTAACTAGTGACAGTCAGGTGAAGATTATTCGCAAGTGAATGTGATTTAAGAATGAAGATTAACGAATTTAGATTGCAGAGTTATCTATTAGATCAAAAATAGACAATCGTTAATCAGCAATCAACAATCAAACAATGAATTACACCAAAGCCTTAAACAATAAAATATTCGAAATCATTTCTAAAGCCTCACAAGAGCTTCAATTGGAAAGCTACGTGATTGGCGGCTTTGTCCGTGATTTTTTACTGCAACGCGATTTTAAAAAAGACATCGACATCGTTGCGGTTGGTTCGGGTATTGATTTAGCATTGAAAGTCTCCGAATTATTGCCTAACAAACCCAAAGTACAAGTTTTTAAAAACTATGGTACCGCCATGTTACGCTACAAAAAAATTGACATCGAATTTGTAGGCGCAAGAAAAGAAAGCTATTCCGAAAACAGCAGAAATCCGTTAGTAGAAACCGGCACTTTAGAAGACGATCAAAACCGACGCGACTTTACAATTAACGCTTTGGCTTTTTCCTTAAACGAACACAACTACGGTGATTTAGTTGATCCTTTTAACGGCTTGACCGATTTACAAAACAAACTCATCAAAACGCCATTGGAACCGAATATCACCTATTCTGATGATCCTTTGCGCATGATGAGAGCGATTCGTTTTGCTACGCAACTGAATTTTACCATCGAAGAAAAATCGCTGCAAGCCATAGCAGATAACAAAGACCGAATCAAAATCATTTCAGGCGAGCGCATTGTAGACGAATTGAATAAAATTCTCGAAACACCGAAACCGTCGATTGGCTTTTTACACTTGTACAAAACGGGCCTATTAGACCTCATTTTACCCGAACTAACGGCGCTCAACAATGTAGAAGAAATCGAAGGTCATACTCATAAAAACAACTTTTACCACACTTTAGAAGTGGTAGACAATATTTGCCCGAATACCGATGATGTATGGTTGCGCTGGGCAGCTTTGTTGCACGACATAGGTAAAGCACCAACCAAACGCTTCAATAAAAAACAAGGTTGGACGTTTCACGGACACGAATTTTTGGGTGGCAAAATGGTCAAAAAAATCTTTGAACGCTTGCACATGCCATTGAACCACAAAATGAAGTTTGTACAAAAAATGGTGATGTTAAGTTCACGTCCGATTGTATTGTCGGAAGACATCGTAACCGATTCGGCTGTACGGCGATTGGTGTTTGATGCCGGCGAAGATGTAGACAACTTAATGACCTTGTGCGAAGCCGATATCACCACAAAAAATCCGGCCAAGTTTAAAAAATACCACAACAATTTCGACATCGTTCGCCGCAAGATTATTGAAGTGGAAGAGCGCGATCATATCCGTAATTTCCAACCACCAATTTCGGGAGAAGAGATTATGGCTATGTTTAATTTACAACCCTCAAGGGAAATAGGTGTTTTAAAAGAAGCCGTAAAAGAAGCCATCTTGGAAGGAGAAATCTCGAACGAATACCAAGCGGCTTATGACTTTGTAGTGGCCAAAGCGGAGAAAATGGGATTGAAAAAAGTGACTGAGTAGCTGAGTTACTATGTGACTGAGTCAGGACTTTTTTCTTAAAAAATTAATAAACTATTATCATTTGTTTCAGTTAAAAACATACAATTACATTTTAAATTTGCAACTCAGTTACTCAGCTACTTAGTAACTCAGCCACTTAAAATTATGAAAAAAGATAAATCAGTCATTTACTGGCTACTTTCAGGATGTGTTTTGGTTTTTATTATGGTTGTAGTTGGCGGGATTACTCGCTTAACCAACTCGGGTTTATCCATGACCGATTGGCATTTGGTAACCGATACTTTTCCTCCGATGAGTGAGGAAAAATGGGTTCAAGCTTTTGAAGAATACAAGAAATTCCCGGAATACCAAAAAATCAATATCCATAACGATTTTCAGTTAGACGACTATAAATTCATCTATTTTTGGGAATGGTTCCACCGATTCATCGGAAGAATCATCGGTTTGGTTTTCATCATTCCTTTTGTGTACTTTTTAATCAAGAAACGCATTGACAGAGCCACTTTAAACAAATGCTTTATTCTTTTAGGAATGGGCGCTTTACAAGGCTTTTTCGGTTGGTTTATGGTAAAAAGCGGTTTGGTCGATCGTCCGGATGTGAGCCATTTTCGATTGGCTTTACACCTGACTTTTGCCTTTATCACTTTCGCTTATACCCTTTGGGTGGCTTTAGACTTGATATATCCCGAACGAAGAGAAGTTATCGTACCGCTAAAAAAACTAGCTCGTATTACCTTATTCTTCTTGATCGTTCAAATCATTTACGGCGGATTTGTAGCCGGATTGAACGCCGGATTAATTCACAACCACTGGCCATTAATGAGTGACGGACAGTTTTTTCATGAGAGTATCAAATTGGAATACGACAGTTGGTTACTTCGTTTCACCGAAGGTAAAAGTGGCGTACAATTTGTGCACAGAACTATGGCTTATGTAGTTGTAGGATTGATAGTGCTTTTGTTTGTAAAAAGCAAAAAATACAGTCTGAGCACCCAACAACAAAACGGTTTAAAAACCTTAGTTATATTGGTTTTTGTACAATTTGCTTTAGGTGTACTTACTTTACTATACGGTGTTCCGATTTGGTTAGGTTTAACGCATCAGGTAATGGCATTTATCCTGTTAAGCGCCATGACCTATACCTTACATAGATTGAGTAAATAAAAAAGTCCCGATTTCTCGGGACTTTTCATTTATGCTTTTTTCTTAGTTTTTATCGAACAGCCAATGGCTTTTGTTGTGGCCGGACTTGGTTCAGTGCCGTTATCTAAGGCGCGAATGGCATTTTCCAAATATTTCTCTTTTACAGCCGAAGCATCATCAGAATTGTCATCGATGGCACCAATATATTTTACAATTAAATTCTTATCTAACAAAAACACGTGTGGCGTTTTGGTGGCACCGTATTGCGGATAAACCTTTTGACCTTCATCTACCAAGTAAGGAAAAACAAACCCCTTGTCTCGGGCTTTTTCCTGCATTAACTCGAAAGTATCCGCAGGCTGGGCTTCGGGATCATTCGGGTTAATGGCCAATAACACATAACCTTTCGGGGTGTATTTCTTGGCAATGGCATTAATTCGGTCTTCATACTTTACAGCAAACGGACAAGTATTGCAGGTAAACACTACTATAAATCCTTTGGCTTGTTTGTAATCCGCCATGCTGTACATTTTGCCGTCAACCGACTTTAACTTGAAATCGGTGGCTTTGTCTCCGGGTTGGTAGCCATTGGAGACAGTGCTTTCTCCCACAAACAGTGAGCTGAAAAATAAAATAAGTAAGGGTAAAAATTTCATAGTGACTAATTTAGTTATGATTGATAAATGCGTTAACGTAGTTGTTAAGTTCAGTAAAGTTATCAAATTCGCGCTCGGCAAACAGTTTTCTTTTTCCGCTGATAATGAGTGTGGCCGGAATGGCTCCCGTCCAAGAAGTGTCAATTTTGTCCAACCAAGCATTGTAATCTTTATCACTCAGCAAAATAACCTCAGCGGTTAACTGCTTTCTATCTATAAATGGTATGAGCTTTTTTTCTAAGTCTTTTTTGCTGTCCAAACTGACCAAAATGACTTTCACTTTAGGATTCTCAGTATGCAATTGCTCAAAATAAGGCAATTCCTTAATACAAGGCGCACACCAAGTAGCCCAAAAGTTGATTACATAGGTATTATCATCTTCTTTGAGAATTGCTTTTTCAAAGGCATCAAACTTTTCGTAAACTGCTATTTGAGCCGAAAGTTTTGAGCAACCCATCGATGTTAAGACAAAAAACAATGTAAAAATTAACCTCATACCTTATAATGAAAGGTAACGAAGTTACTAACTTAAGTAACAGATTGAAATGGAGTTAACAAAACTTTACCAACTTTAACAAGCTTACCCCAACCACTCTTTGAAATCGTTCACTCGTTCTCTGGCAACAATAACTTCATCGTCTTTATAAGTTGGCAAAATGACTTTCAATCGGGAATTGCTGTGTAGCTGAATCTCTTTGATGGCCTTCATCGGAATGATGAATTTCCGTGAGATACGGTAAAAAGCATCCGGGTCGAGCTCTGTTTCAAGCTGCTCTAAAGTGGTATCGAGCAAATAATCGCGATTGTCTAAAGTATGGAGGTAAGTCCCTTTATTTTCACTGTAAAAACACTCAACTTCCTCGATATTAATCATTTTAAGTTGTTGTCCCATTTTAATGGTGAAGCGTTTTTTGTATTGTCGGTCGATAGGATTCACCAACATCTTTTTGATGGCTTCAAAATCCAAACCGGAAACCAAACTCTTTTGAAACTGACTTCTGAATTTGGCAATAGCGGTTTCCAAATCCTCTTCGTCTATCGGTTTTAATAAATAATCGATACTATTGAGTTTGAAAGCGCGCAAGGCATATTCATCGTAAGCTGTAGTAAAAATAACGGCGCTTTTGATGTCGATTTTTTCAAAAATTTCAAAAGACAAGCCATCGGACAATTGGATGTCAAGGAAAATCAAATCGGGATGCGTATTCGCATTGAACCAAGCAATCGATTCTTCAACAGAATGCAATAATGTATTGACGGTCAGACCGAGTTTCTCCACTTTGCGTTGGAGTAATCGGGCTGCGGGCTTCTCGTCTTCTATAATAATGATGTTCATGTTTTAAGATTCTAAGATTCTAAGGTTCTAAGGTACTGAGGTCTTTTTACTTAAAACCTAAGCAAATCAGCTCCTTAGCACCTAATTTATTTATTCCCATTTATTGTTTTTCTCTTTCTCCATTAACTCTTTGATTTTCTTGTCTTCCCAATCTTTCCCTAAAATCATAGTAGGCAAAAAGACAGACAAACCATGAGCCGCTAATCCGATGCCCCAAAAAAATGGCGTTGTTAACGTTTTCCATTGAAAATAACTTTCGCCTTCACTTATGCTTTGAGCATTTAAGATAAAAACCATAATGTTTATCACAATGTAAACCCCCAAATGAGAATAAAACCCTTTAATTTTTTTAACTCGCTTGGCTGCTTCCTGGTATTTAATTTCGTCCCTGTTCTCCATGATTATTCAAATTTATTTCTTTTAGTTTCTTCTTCCATATACTGCTTGATCTTTTTTTCTTCCCATTCTTTATTGAAGAACGGAGACCAATTAAAGACTTTTATTGCATGAAAAAACAAACCTATTCCCCAACCTAGCATAGACCACAAAAACCAAAGATATTGCGGTGTATAACGTAAATTGATAAAAATCAATAATCCCATTACCAAGATATAGGAAGCCAAATGACCATAAAACCCTTTGATCTCCTCTACTTGCTTTTTGGCTTTTTGATAGCGTTCAAATTCGTTAGTTGTTTCCATGATTATTCCCATTTTTGTTGTTTGATTTTTTCCTTCTCCATGATTTTTTGAATGCGTTTTTGTTCCCATTGATTGCCGAAAACCTTTTGTGTTATAAACAACTGCATTGCCTGCATCACTAAAAAGAATGTCCACAATCCCATTACAAATTCGTTGATAAAACGTATAGGCCAAAAGTTTAAAGGAACTCCGAAATAAGTCTTAGCCACATAAACCGCAACCCCAATAATGTAAATAAACAAGTGCGTGTAAAATTGTTTTAGCTTGTGTACTCGCTCTTTGACAATTTGTTCCAAAATTTCGTTCGACGGTTCCATAACTAACTCCATTTACCGTTTTGGTTGTTTTCTTTATTCAAAATTTCACGGATCTTCTTTTCTTCCCAAGATTTACCGTAACCGAAAGTCTCTAAGGCGTGAAAGGTTAAGCCCATTCCCCAGCCCAACATAGGAAACCAAAACCAATGAAATCCTCCGGTCTTTAAGTTGATGAAAATTAAAATCGGGATAACGAAACAATACGAAATTAAGTTCCCGTAAAATCCTTTGAGTTTTTCCACTCGCTCTTTGGCCCTAACGTAAGCCATGTTTTCATTGTAGATATTTTGTGTTTCCATGATGACAATTTGTTTGGTTAAAATAGGAATTTTGACCTTGAAAGCGGTTTCGGTTTGTTCTACCAAAACCTTCCTTTCCGAAATCAAGCCGTAACGATTAACGATGTTCTGCAGCCCAACGCCTTTTCGATCTTGCAAGACTTCTTTCTTTTGTAAATTATTCTCAACTATTAAATAGTTGTTTTCAATGTAAATTTTAATGTGTAGTGGTTTTTGCTCGCTAACCACATTGTGCTTGATGGTGTTTTCTAATAAAAGTTGTAATGACAAAGGCACTACTTTTGCTTCCGGATTATCAAAATCGGTCGGCAGTTCGTAACTGATACTGTTTTCAAAACGCATTTTAAGCAAGTTCATATACGTTTTGGCAAACGACAACTCTTCTTCCACTGATACCAATTCTTTGTCTTTTTGCTCTAATACATAACGGTAAATTTTAGACAAGGAAGTGGTGAACTTTTGCGCATTATCAGGGTTTTCTTCAATTAACGAACTCAATACATTTAAGCTGTTAAACAAGAAATGCGGATCGATTTGGTTTTTCAAACTTTCAAACTGGGCTGAAGCGGTTCCGGCTATAACTTTTTGCTCTTTAACTTTGTTTTCTGCATAAGCTTTGTAAAAGTAAAAGGCGTGGAAAGCCAAAGTTACTATCAAAGTAATGACTATCGCAACCAAATAATTCGCCATGTGTTCCTGACTTAAAAAAACACTGAACGGAATGCCTTCTACCCATACATCTTCAAAAATGCGGAGTAAAAAAATAACCGCTATCGACACCAAAAACGATAATATAAAACCAATCAAGATGCGTTTCGGAGTAAACCTTTCGGCTGAGAAAACCTTGTCTAAATACATAAAAACAATGGCATTTGACAAGTATAAAGTCATCCCGTAAAGCATAGTGTACCCAAAGTTAACCAACAACCCATAGTTGAAGGTGATGCTGTTTCCGGTAATCAATCGAATCAAAACCAACACAAAAAAGATGGTTAGTGAAATGATGATGGCTCTGGGAATTTCTTTGATTATTGGTTTCATTTGATTTTTCAGGTGCTAAGGTTCTGAGATGCTAAGGTTCTGAGGCACTGAGTTCATTTTCTTAGAACCTTTGTGCCTTAGCCACTTAGTAACTTTATTTACAATTTTTCAACGCTTGCTGGGCTCTGTCCAATCCCCATTTCGGATGAAAAGGTGATTCCGGCACGAATTTTTCAAATAATGGAATGGCGGATTCCAAATCTAAGCATAATTTTTTTACATCGGCACCGGTCCATTGCGCGCCGCTGATTTCAAACTCGGCTTTACAGTACACTACTCTGGGATTTTCCGGTGCAATAAATTTGGCTTTAGTATACAACTCCATCACTTTAGGCGAGTATTTCATTCCGTTAACCATGGGATCTTGCACAATCATAGCCGTGTAAATCATGGCTTGCATCACCAATAATTCAGCATTATTCGGACTGATAACTGTTGCCGCATCTTGGGCTTGTTGGGCTTTTTCAATCAAGGCCGAAGCGTTGCTTTTGTTGGCCGGATTGAAGGCTTCAGTGGTGTTAATCATGGCTACATAATAATTGGGTAACCAGTTGTTTTTTTCTGCGGAAGCTATGCGTTCCATTAAATCGGAAGCTTCTTTCGGTTTGCCTTCTCTCCACAAACCCAGTGCTTTGGTCATGCCTTGCTCATAAGGCGTTTGAGCTGATAAAAATGAACTTACTAAAAGGGCAATAATGGTAATAATTTTTGTCATGATTCTTGATTTTTTTGATGATTAAAACTCTTATTATTTTATACTCCAAAAGTAGTTTGGTTTATTTGGCTGTAAAATTGATAATGACCGAACTGTAGATTTTTAGGGATGAACTGTAATTTCTTAAAGGCTCTGAGGTTCTGAGTTGCTAAGGCCCTAAGGTTTTTAACTCAGTACCTCAGAACCTTAGTATCTTAACGCCTATAAATTATTCAACTGATTGTCCTTCTTATTCTCACTTATCGTCCAAAAGAAACCAACAAAGAAAAACTGATCAGCGGTTGGGCGAATAGCTCTTCTGTTGTAAATACCATCCGTATTAGGTGTATTGGCATATTCATAACCAAAAACATTAGCCGTTCCTAAAACATTGGATACCGAAAAATACAAAATCTTTTGTTGAGTCATCAAATAAGCCCAACCTAAACTCAAGTTATTGTATCCTTTGGTTCTGCCGTTCATAAACTGAGACTCGTTCGGATTGTTAAATGGTCTTCCGGTAGTGAAAGAATTGGTCACGCTCAACTGCGATTTTAATTTGTTAATCCACCATTTCGATACTACACTTAAACTGTGTTTGGCCACAAAACTCGGCGTTACTTCGGCCGTAAAGTTGCGGTAATTTCTTTGGGTATCGATATAGGAATAGGAAACCCAATACTCCAGATTTTTAACCGATTTGTTATCTCTCCAAAACACATCCAAACCTTGAGCATAACCGGAACCGGAATTGCTGAAATCCGAATCAAACTGAACGTTTGGCGTATCAAACTTCACCAAATCCTGATACGACTTGAAATACAGTTCAGCTCTAAACGTTCTGCGGTCTTTGCTGTATTGGTAATTCAAAATGTAATGCTGGGCTTTTTCGCTTTCCAAATAATCGGCATACTTTAAGTATTCTTGTCTTGGTGCTTGGGTAAAACTACCGTAGGCAAATGAGAACTGACCATTTTGAGCTATTTTATAAGCCAATGAAGCGCGCGGTGCTATTACAGTTTCTCTCAGCAAATCGTTGTCAGACAAGCGTGCGCCCAATTTAACGGCAAACTTTTTAGAAAAGAAAATATCTGTTTCTGCATAACAAGCCGCAATATTTGCGTCATAACCGCTATTGAAGTTTCCACCGGAATTAGCCTTGAAATCTTCATTGAAACGGGTGATGAAATAATCACTACCGAACGTCAATTTTACCCTATCGGAAAACGATTTTTTCATTTTTACTTTAAGATGAGAGGCATGTTCCGTGTTGGCAACGTCATCCAAACTGAGACCGATTTTATTCTCACTATACCCGTAACTCAAACCGCTGAACAATTGCCATTGAGAACCAAAATTGGCTTTGTAGGACGAATTAAGGTAAAAATTGTTATTGTTCAAATCCACTCTGATTTTATCGGGACTGTTGATAGTTTCACTGTTGATATCAAATTGAGATGCCTCAAAAGCCGCATACAATTTGAACATACCCGAAGTAAAACTATGACGATAAACCGCTTCTCCCGAAAGAGACTGAAATGGTTTATTCCAATCGGCACGCTGCGGAAACACTTTTTGGTAAGGTTCTAAATTGATGTAAGCCGTATTAAAACTCAACGAATTATTACCCCATTTTTGGGTATTGGCCAAGCCTAAGCCAACGGTCATCAGCGAGATGTCCGTTTTCTCTTCTGTGGCTTCATCTTGGGTATTTAACAATAAAACACTCGATAAAGCTTCGCCGTATTCGGCCGAATAACCACCGGTAGAAAACGACATACCGCTGAATAAAAAAGGAGAAAATCGTCCGCGAGTCGGCACATTCGCTGTTGTAGCGCCATAAGGCTGGGCCACGCGAATACCATCTACAAACGTTTGGGTTTCATCGGCTTCTCCGCCACGCACGAAAAGTCGGCCGTCTTCACCAACGGTTTGGGTTCCGGGTAAAGTTTGCAAAGCCGAAACAATATCTCCCATAGCACCGGCAGTAGTCACTATGTCCAATGGTTTCAACACCGAAACTCGTGCTTTTTCCCCGGCGTCAAAAGTTCCGGCAGTAACGATAACTGCATCTAATGAATTAACACTTTCTTTGAGTTTGAACGTTTTATTTTGACAATTGGCTACATCAATGGTAACCTTTAAAGTTTCATAGGTAAGGAAACTAATCACCAAAACCTGATTACCTGTAGCGGTAGAAGTAAAAGTAAAACGACCATTGTCATCAGATGAAGCACCATCATAGGTACCTTCAATAAAAATGTTAGCGCCGGCGATGGGTTTGTTCTTTTCATCCAGCACTGTTCCGGAGATAGTTTGTTGAGCCTGAGCAGCAAAAGCTACTACCAATAAAACGAAAGTATAAAATGTCTTCATTGTTTATGTTTTGATGCAACAAACTTCTAACAAAACAACCTACCGTTAAATTTAATTTGACCGAATTGTTAATTTTAACGGATGAATTGTGGAAAGCTTTAAAAAAATTATCCTTTAACAAAATATCACGAGAAAATTCAGTACAATTGCATTACCAAAACCACTAAACTATGAAAATTATTAAATCCCTTTTTGCTTTTGCAGCATTCTTTGCCCTAAATTCCGTTTCGGCACAAACAGTCACTGAACGTTGGCCTGAAATCAGAGCTTATCATGAAGTTATTTCAAAAACATTTCATGCCTCTGAAGAAGGAAATTTAGATCCAATCAAATCCCATTCGGAACTCTTAGTAGAAAAAGCCGAAGCCCTTTCGGTTGAAAACATGCCGGAAGAATTCCGCAGTCCGAAGTTGATAGAATCTTTGGTGATTCTGAAAAAAGAAACCAAAAAAGTCAACGATATGGTGCAAAGAAAATACAGCGATGAGGAAATCAAAAAAGCGCTGGCAGCCTTACACGATTCTTTCCACAAGATAGTCGGTCTCTGTAAAGAAGAGAAAAAATAAACACAAAACCGGTCATTGTACCGGTTTTTTTGTGGGCAAATAGTTTTCAACAATTCGCTTTCTCCAAGACAAATATTGCAAATTAAATTTACCTTTGTGCGCTTATAAAAATTACGATTATGATTTATAAATTCAGAGCCATACTCGATGCCGAAGAAGATGTTTTCAGAGACATTGCCATACAGGAAGACGACACTTTAGAGGATTTGCACAACGCCATTGTAAATGCCTTTGGTTTCGACGGCATGGAAGTAGCGTCTTTTTACACTTGTGACGACCAATGGAATCAAGAAGAAGAAATTCCAATGTTTGATTCGGGCGATGTTCCGGGTGAAATGAAAATCATGAGCGATTATCCGTTAAACCAACTTTTGAGCGCCGACCAAACTAAGATTATTTATGTGTACGATTTTATCAACATGTGGACTTTCTTAGTCGAATTAGCCGCCATCGAAGAACCGGAAAGCGGCGAAACCTATCCGGCTTTGTTGTTCTCTCACGGAGAATTACCCAATACCGCTCCGGAAAAAGAATTTGAAGCCGAAAACGAAGATTTCTACTCCGAATTTGAAGATGATTTAGACGATGATGATTTAGATATGTTTGGCGGAGACGACAGCTTTGAAGATTATGGATTTGAGGAGAATTGGAATTAAAGTGAATTTAAAAGTTTAAAATTTGTTTGATAGTTTAAAATTGTTTTCATGTCTACTGTACAACGTTTTGAAGATTTAGAAATTTGGCAAGAAGCAAGAAGACTATCTAAAGAAATCATTGTCATTTCGAATACAACTGAACTTAATAAAGATTTTAAACTAAAAGCGCAATTAAAAAATTCATCTGGTTATGTCATGGACAATATTGCTGAGGGTTTTGAAAGAAATGGAAATGGAGAATTTCGACAGTTCTTATCAATTGCAAAAGGTTCAGCAGGAGAAGCACGTTCTCAATTATACAGAGTTTTTGACAACAATTACATATCAGAAGAAAAGTTAACACTTCTAATACGTGAATATGAAAAACTAGGCATCAAAATACACAATTTTATTACCTACCTTAACAAAAAAGACTTTAAAGGAACAAAGTTTAGAGACTCATAAAACAACTTTAAACAAATTAAACCTTTAAAACTCTTAAACAAAAAAATATGATCAACCTATTCAACGCCCACATCGAATCGTTATCCATCCACCGAGTTGGAAACAAAAGCCGCAATGAAGCTATTTTTTTATCCGAGCAACCTTATGGTTTGAACGACGAAATTGTTCCGCTTTTGAAAGAGTATTTCTTTAAACCTTTCCGCGAAAAGGAAGAAAACTATTTTCAGTTTGCGCACGATGTTGATTTGGAATACAACGATATGTTTAACTTGGCTACGGAGCTTTTCCTGAATCCGAGTGACGCTCACGAAGTTTCCAAGAAAATCACCAAACACCTTTTTGAGCAATCCAATCATCCGCACATTAAGAACGGAGAAGTGTATGTAGCGTACTTGACCAATGTTTCCATCGACAACAATACGGTAGATGCCATTGGCGTTTTCAAAAGCGAAATCAAAACCGATTTCATGCAATTTGAAGAAAAAGGCAGCACTTTGGAAATGATTTTACAACAAGGCATCAACCTGAATAAATTGGACAAAGGTTGTTTGATTTTCAACCACAAAAAAGAAGAAGGATATAAAATCCTGACCGTTGACAGCAACCGTTATGATGCCCGCTATTGGTTGGAGCATTTTCTTTCGGTAGATGCTTTCCAAGACGAAAACTTTTATACCAAGAAATATTTGAAATTCTGCCAAGGTTTTGCCAAAGATGTAGTACTTCCGGCCGAAGACAAAAAAGAAGAAGTCATGTTCATGAACCGTTCGGTGAATTTCTTTGCCAAAAACGATGAGTTTGAAGAAAGCAAATTCTTGAATGAAGTATTGGACAATCCCGATTTGATTCCGGAGTTCAAAAACTACAAAGTAGACAAAGGTGAAAAATACAGCATAGAAGACATCACCAATTTCCCGATTGCCAATGCCGCGGTGACAGATGTGCGAAAATCGATTAAAAACGTGATAAATCTGGATACCAATATCCAAATCAAACTCGATTTTATCAATCCGGAAAGTGCCGAAAAGTTTGTAGAAAAAGGCTGGGACGAAGAAAAACAAATGTATTATTACCTGGTTTATTTCAACAAAGAGCAAAAATCTTAACTTGAAATACTCAAAAAACTACATCCTCAATTGTTAAAACAGTTGGGGATTTTTTTTTAAAAGCTGTTTTATTTTATATCTTTCCCTTTCGTTACCGTAAACTATGACTTCGAAGCCCTATCTTTTCCTACTGCTTTTGCTGTGTTGTTGTATTGTTACAGCTCAGAAAAAAGACGTACACAGTGGCAATGATTCGACTATAGTGTATAAAAAAATTGAAAACTTATCAGAGAAAAGTAAGTTTAATCGCTTTATCTACAAACTGTTATTCAAATCAAACCGTCAAACAAAAACAAGCAGCGGTGCTAAAAGAAGACGTTTTTTAATCAAAAAGTCATTCGACCGAAACGAAGGCAAAATCATTAGAAACATTAACATCGAAACCCTTGATCCGTTTGGATTTAGTGTTGACAATTACAAAGACCAACCGGAAAAAGGATTTGAGAAATTTGGTAACAGTTTGCATATTAAATCAAAAAACTGGACCATCCGCAACTTATTGCTCTTTAAGAAAAATGAACCTTTGGATTCTTTGATTGTTAAAGAATCAGAACGTTTGATTCGTAGACAGCGATACACTCGAAGTGTAATAATCAAACCCGTAGAAATCCCGGGCAGCCGAGACTCCGTTGATATTTCGATTAGGGTTTTAGACACTTGGAGCTTGATTCCTAATGGTACTTTGTCGAGTTCACAAGGTAATTTTGAGCTAACGGAAAGGAATTTTTTAGGCTTAGGTCATGAATTCCGAAACGATTACACCAAACGATTTGATACCGGCAGAGATGCTTATTTGGGAAAGTATTCCATCAACAACATTAAAAATACGTTCATCAATGCCTCGTTTACTTATGAGAATTCACTCAACAATTACACCACCAAAAACGCACGGATTGAACGCCAGTTTTTTTCACCTTTAACCCGATTGGCCGGTGGAGCATTTTTTGAAAAACGCTTTTTTATCGATTCCCTACCCGACAACGGCGGTATTTTTAACAATCAGCATTTCAAATTAGATACTCAAGAATATTGGCTTGGTCATTCGTTTAAAATTTTTAAAGGCAAAAACGAAGATTTCAGAACCACCAATTTGGTTACAACCATAGGTTTTAAAAATGTAAAATACCTGCAAACGCCAGAGTTGCTTTACGATCCAACTCGTTTTTTTGCCAATGAGAAACTGTATTTAACCACTGTAGGTTTGAACACCCGGAAGTTCGCAGAGGATAAATATTTATTCAACTTCGGCATCATTGAAGATATTCCTTACGGACAGGTTTACGCTATTACCGGTGGTTTTCAGGAGAAAAACAATATACGACGAACGTACCTTGGCGGTCGATTTGCCTATGGTGATTACTTCTCTTTTGGGTATTTCAGCACCAATATTGAATGGGGCAGTTTTTTCAACAACGGTTGTACAGAAGAAACAACCTTTAGAATTGAAGGCAACTACTTTACCAATTTACTGAACTTAGGCGAATGGAAATTGCGCCAATTTATCAAACCGTCATTGGTTGTAGGCAATCATCGTGTACCAATTATCAAAGATCGGTTGCTCATTTCAGACGACAATGGTATTGTAGGTTTTAGTAATCCATTGATTAACGGAACCCGAAAACTATCTGTAGCCTTTCAAACCCAAACTTACGCCCCGGGCAATTGGCACGGCTTCCACTTTAGTCCGTTTTACAACATGACATTTGCCTTTTTAGGTGATGAAAATAATCGGTTTTTGGATAGCCGACTCTATTCCAAGTTTAGTATAGGAGTCCTCATTAATAACGATTATTTGGTATTCAACAGTTTTCAAATCTCTTTCTCTTATTATCCTTCTATTCCTTTTGAAGGCAATAATTTATTCAGAACCAATTCATTCAAAAACAGCGACTTAGCCTTGCCTGATTTCCAAATTGGGCAACCTGCCATTGTGCCTTACAAATAATCATTATTTTTTCTTTTTTTGTAAGTTTATTATCGTTTAAATTATTGATAATCTGCATTTTGTCGATTATTTTTTGCTTTTAAACGTTAAACTGATAAGTTTATGCAACAGTAAGTCATTAGATTTTCAGCTGTTTTTTTAAGAGATGTGCAACAGTCTAAATCCTATTCTATGAAAACCGACAACTCGACTCAAAGCATGGAGAAGAAAAACTATCGCTGTTCTTTGCTTGGTCATCGCTATGTAGAGACCAAAAAAATAAACCTCCACTTCAGCGAGTACGAGTGTAGCGTTTGTAAAAATCAGGCCACTAATGACAGTCGGGGCAATAAAATCAACTTAACGTCCAAGTTAAAAGACATCAACGAAACCTTGTTTTATCTGAATCTTAAAAAACAATTTTTGAATCGTTTTTACTTTCAGAAAAAAGAAGAGTAACAAAAATTGATTTCATTCGTCATACTTTTTAAATCAAAAAACTGACCATTGAAATCGACTATTTTATCCATTAAAAATCTTCACAAACGTTACGGCAAAATTCATGCAGTAAATAACGTTTCTCTTGAAATTCAAAAAGGGAATGTTTACGGAATTCTGGGGCCTAACGGCAGTGGTAAATCAACCACTTTAGGGATAGTGTTGAATGTAGTAAACAAAACCTCCGGCGAATACTATTGGTTTGACGGCAACATGCCAACCCATGATGCACTGAAAAAAGTGGGTGCCATTATCGAACGTCCGAATTTTTATCCTTACATGACCGCCAAAGAAAACTTGGAATTGGTTTGTAAAATCAAAGGCATCAATTACTCTAAAATAGAAGAAAAACTGGAGATTGTTGGTCTGAGCGATCGCAAGGACAGTAAATTTAAAACCTTCTCTTTAGGAATGAAGCAGCGCTTAGCCATAGCTTCTGCCTTGTTGAATGATCCTGAAATACTTATATTGGACGAACCTACAAATGGCTTGGATCCGCAGGGTATTCATCAAATTCGCGACATCATTAAATTCATAGCCTCGCAAGGCACTACTATTCTATTGGCTTCCCATTTGTTGGACGAAGTGGAAAAAGTATGCAGTCATGTACTGGTTTTGCGTTACGGTGAGATTTTATACAACGGAACCGTAGATGGTATGATTGCCCATGAAGGCTATTTTGAACTTCAAGCCGACTATATAGACAAGCTTATAGAAATCTTGCTCAAGCATCCTGAAATTGACAAAACTTCAGTAGTTGAAGGTAAAATAATAGCGCATTTTAAAAATGTAGTGGAGCCATCGGCATTGAACAAATACTGCTTTGAAAATGGTATTTGCCTAAACCATTTGGTGCTGAAAAAGCTTAGTCTGGAAGAACAGTTTTTAGCCCTAACCCAATAATTAAGACCCATAATGAAAAGACTTTTATCTATAGAACTCCAAAAAATTTGGAAAAATCGCGCCAGTAAAATTCTCACCATAACCTATTTTTTACTGTTAACTTTTTTGTCTTTTATCGCATCAATCAAATTTGATATCGGCCCGATTCATATCAGATTGGCAGACCAAGGGATTTTTGATTTTCCGTTCATTTGGCATTTCAATACTTTTATTGCTGCCTTTCTAAAAATCTTTTTAGCGGTGATTATTGTTTCGATGATGGCAAATGAATACAGTTACGGCACTCTAAAACAAAACTTGATTGACGGAATGAGCAAAAAGGAATTCATCATTTCCAAAGTGTACACTATAGCAACATTTGCAGCCGTTTCTACCCTTTTTGTTTTTATCGTTTCCTTAATTCTGGGATTAATTTTTTCTTCCTATGATGAGTTCGGGATTATTTTTTCCCGCATGGAATACCTGTTTGCTTATTTCGTTAAGCTTTTAGGATTCTTTTCATTCTGTTTATTTATTGGCGTATTGATAAAACGTTCAGCTTTTGCTTTAGGCTTTTTGTTCATGTGGTTCATGTTTGAAATGATAACTTATGCCATAGCTTATAATAACCTAAGCAACCCGGCATTAGTTGATAAAGTGTATGATTATTTTCCGTTGATGTCGATGTGGAGTCTTGTCCCGCAACCTTTTACAAAATTGAATGCGGTAAGAACTATAGGCAGCCAACTCGGCGTAGAAGACCTTAGAAATTACGATGTCCCCATGACATCTGTTGTAGTGGTATTACTTTGGACAATCATCTTTATCTACGCATCGTATAAGATAATCGAGAAACGCGATTTGTAATACTATCATCAATCACTACAGTTGGCTTGTTATACCTGACTTGACCAACTGTTAAAATCAATTCTTAAAGAAAACATAAATAGACCGGTTCGTTTTATGTTTTCTTTTTTATTTCCTAATTTTAGCGAATGAAAAAGAAGTTATTTTTTTTGTTCGTAATAGCAGTATTATCAGCCAATTGTTACGCTCAATTTAGTAAAACGCATTACATTCCGCCTCTATCCGGTTCAAGCTCAGTAGTCTCTGAAGACCAATACTTATACATTTCAACACCTAACGTAAATCCTATCAATTTCAGAATTATAGAGTTGGGTGGTAACATTATAACAGGAACCGTTTCCAGAAATACGCCTTATGTTCATTATGTAGGTTTTGGAAATAACACCCAATTGCATGTTGACTCCGGCTCCTCTAATATTGCCTTTTCCAATAAAGGTTACATAGTTGAGGCTGATGACTTGATATACGTTTCAGCCAGAGTCACAGCCGGTAGCGGAAATCAAGCCGGACAATTGGTATCCAAAGGGAAAGCGTCATTGGGCACTCACTTCAGGATTGGTGCTTTGACCAATTTACAAGTCGCTAACTATTTTGACATCCATACTACCTTCATTTCGGTTTTAGCAACAGAAAATAACACCACTATCAATTTTAGTGATTTTGGCACCAATATTCAACCGATTAACAGCAGTACCGGTGATGCACCTTTTAGTATAGTTTTAAACAGTGGACAAAGTTATGTGATGTCGGTTCAGGGACCACATGACCCTAACCGGGCCGGACTGATAGGAGCTTTGGTAACTTCAGACAAACCAATTGCTTTGAATTGCGGATCTTTCGGTGGTAGTAATGCAGCGGGAAATTTAGATTTGGGATTTGACCAAATTGTTCCCTTGGAAAGGATCAGTAATACAGAATATATTTTTATAAAAAGTACCGGTGTTAATGCTGTAGAAACTGTTTTATTAGTAGCCGATGTCGACAATACCGAAGTATTTTTATCGGGTTCTCCAACTCCCAATTTTACCATCAATGCCGGAGATTATTTGGTATTAGACGGCTCAAATTTTAGTGCCTCCGGAAATTTGTTTTTACAAACCAGTCAAAAAGTTTTTGCCTATCAAAGTATAGGTGATAACAGTGCTATTGACCAACGCAATCAAGAGTTATTTTTTGTACCACCATTGAGTTGTCAAACCCCGAGAATTATAGACAACATTCCTTCCATTGATTTTGTTGGAACCAGGCAATTTACCGGAAGGGTAACCATAGTGACTAAAGTAGGTGCTACCCTTAATTTTTTAATTAACGGTACATCTTACACTTTAGCCGGACTAACAGCTATAGCCAATGTTAACGGTCCAACTCCCGTACAAGGAAATGCAAATTATGAAACTTATGTAATCACTGGATTAAGCGGTAATGTTTCAGTGTTTTCTACACAAGAACTCTATTTAGCAGCTTATGGCACCAGTGGAGCAGCCACCTTTGGCGGTTTTTATTCCGGATTTACCTTTGAACCGGAAATATCTTTTAACCAATTAGACATTAACCAACTCAGTTGTATTCCTAATACGGTGCTTTCGGTAAACACCTTGAGTCCGTTTGATACTTTTCAATGGTATTTTAACAGCAACCCTATCAGTGGTGCCACAAACAGCAGTTATACGCCCTCTGCATTAGGTCCGGGATATTATTATGTTTCGGCTACAATTTCGAGTTGTACTTTGCCCATCAATTCCAATGAAATACCGGTAAGCTCTTGTCCTACAGACGATGAGAATGATGGCATTAACAACAATGTTGATAGTGATAACGACAATGACGGTATTACCAATTGTACAGAATCTTACGGTGATTTGGGAGTTAATCTGACCAATACTACTTTAGGGTCTGTTTTTATAGGTGATTACATCAATCCTTTTGTTGGGAGTTTGAGTTTTACAGGAACAGGAACGCCATCTGCCACACCAATAACAGGGGATAATTTAGGGAATTTTGTTACCGAAGCAGCCACAGGAAAAAACAATAGTGTCAGCTATACTGCTACTTTCAATAACCCTATCAGTTTGGCTATAGAATACGCCTCTGCAGCAGCTACCAGTGATTACTTCACAGCGTCTACTGAATTTAGAATAAAATGTCCCATTAATAAAACACTTACCGTATTAAATCCTAACAATCAGATTTTAATTGATACCAATTACGATGGCATTTTTGAGAGTGGTGTTACGGAATATTCTTCTTTTGAAATTCGATTCCGTTTGAATAGCAACGTTGCCTTACAACCCGGAGCGGGAACTTTTTCCATTAAAGGTAATTTGATCACTGCTCTAACGGTTACAAACATCAATTTAGTCGACACTAACTCGAGCAGAGCTTCCTTAAGATTGATAGCCACTTGTGTCCCTAAAGATTCCGATAATGATGGTGTACCTGACCAATATGATGTTGACAGTGATAATGATACTATCCCGGATTTTATAGAATCTCAAGGACTAAACATCACAGCGCTTTCCGGTGTTGATGCCAATAGTGATGGAATTGATGATATTTTTGGCAATGGTATTACACCGGCAGATAACGACAATGACGGCTTTCCTAACTATTTGGATATGGACAGTGATAATGATGGAATATTTGATATTATCGAATCCGGTAGCCCGGGAAACAGTACAAATACGAATGGAATTGTTGTAAGTCCGGTAGGCAGTAACGGAATAGCCAACAATTTGGAAACCAATCCCGATAGCGGCGTACTCAATTATACTATAGTCGATACAGATGGTGACGGTATTTTGAATTATTTGGAAATCGATAGTGATAATGACGGTTGCTTTGATGTGACTGAAGCGGGTTTTATGGACAACAACAACGACGGTATACTGGGTGACACACCTGTTGTTATAGCCGGAGAAGGCTTAGTCTTGAGCAGCAGTGGTTACGGAGTGCCCAATGGTAATTATATTATAGCGGCCCCAATATCTATTTCTGTTCAGCCGCAAGATGTAACCACTTGTGAGTTGGAATCGGCAGTATTTACACTAACCTCTGTAGTAGTAGACAGCTATTTATGGCAACTTTCTACTGATAACGGAAATACTTGGACTAATTTGACCGATAATGCAACTTATTCTGGAACGACAACAGCTTCCTTAACCGTTTCCAATGTCTCTCCATCAATGGCAGGCTACCAATACCGTGTCTTTCTGAATAAAAACGGCAACAGTTGCGGTTTGTATTCTCAGGCTGCCACACTAACTACTTATGCCTTACCGGTGGTAACCACTCCTATTTCATTAAAACAATGTGATGATGATACTGATGGTATTTCTGTTTTCAACCTGACGCAAAAAAACGACGTAATTTCGGCCAACTACCTAAACGAAACTTTTTCCTATTACACCACATTGAATGGAGCCCAAAACGAAATAAATGCAGTCCAAATAACAAATCCAATCAACTATTCTTCGGGTAACAACAGCGTTTACGTCAGAGTGGAAAACAGCAATGGTTGTTACCGTGTAGCCCGTATAGACTTAGTGGTTTCTGTAACGCAAATTCCGGCCAGCTTTGTCATTCCAAACCAATACTTGTGTGACGATTATTTGGATGCGGTTAATAACGATTATGACGGTATTTCAGGCCCTTTTAACTTTACTGCCATACGCAATAGTTTGAATGCTATTTTACCGGCCAATGTCAGCATTAAGTTTTATAAAACACAAGCCGATTTCTTAGCCGAAACGGATGCTTCCGGAAACTCTTTGGCCATAGCAGATATTACAAACTACAGAAATATCGGCTTCCCAAATACTCAAACCATTTGGGTACGTGTAGACAGTACTTTAGACAATTCTTGCTTCGGATTTAAAACTTTCGACGTGGTAGTTGAACCTACTCCTGTGGCCAACCCTGTTAATGCAGCAAATCTAATCCGAGCTTGTGATGACGACCAAGATGGTATTTTTGGATTTGACACGTCCAATATAGCCACAACTGTTATCAACGGACAAACCGGTGTAAATGTGAAATACTATAGGGCCGATGGTACTCAAATTGTACCGTTTACCAACCCGTACTTTGTAAATGGTTCGGAGACCATAACCATTAGAGTAAGCAACAACACCACGCAAACCGGCGGTCAACCTTGTTATGATGAAGTGCAACTACAGTTCATAGTAGATGATTTGCCACAAGCTTTTACTGTAAATCCTGCTTTAGTAACGGTTTGTGATGATGAAGTAATTTCATTGAATCAAAATGGTTTGTATAATTTTGATACTTCGGGAATTTTGTCCCAAATTTTAGGCACACAAACCGGGATGAATGTGTATTACTACGATGAGAACAATGTATTGATTCCGAGTACTATCCCGAATCAGTTGCCCAATCCTTTCAGCACCGGAACACAAAATGTGACTGCAGTAGTTGAAAATCCAACGAATACTGCTTGTACAGCCCAAACTATAATTCCTTTTGTGGTGAATCCGACCCCTAAAATCGATCAGGAAGAAACCGTTATCATTTGTTTACCGGACACAGAGGCTTTAATAGATGCCGGAATAATTGACAACTCCTCACCTGCCGCCTACACTTACCAATGGTATGAAAACAACACCATTATGGCGGGACAAATTAACCACACGCTAACGGTAAATACCCCTGGAGTTTACAGTGTAGTGGTAAGCAACAGTTTTGGTTGTACGAAAACCAGAACCATAACAGTAATCGGTTCCGAAATTGCAACTGTTCAGAACATTAGTGTAGAAGATTTACAAGATATCAATTCTATATCGGTAACTGTTACCGGTCAAGGTGATTATGAATTTGCTTTGGACGATGAAAGCGGTCCGTACCGTGATACCGGTTTCTTTACCAATGTACAAATTGGTTTCCATACGCTGTATGTGCGCGACAAAAACGGTTGTGGTGTAGTAGGTCCGATTGTAGTTCCAGTATTAGGGATTCCGAAATACTTCACGCCAAACGGTGACGGTTTCCATGACTTTTGGAATGTAAAAGGCGTTAGCGCTTTATACAACTACCGCTCAACCATTTATATTTTTGACCGCTACGGCAAACTGTTGAAACAACTCAGCACCACCGAAATCGGCTGGGACGGTACCTATAACGGACGTCAAATGCCGGCTGATGATTATTGGTACTCTATTCAGTTTGAGGATGGGCGAAGCGCCAAAGGGCATTTTACTTTAAAACGATAAAACATGAAAACCACTTTAAGTCTTTTTTTATTATTAGCGCAAAGTTTACTCCAAGCACAGGAAATGAAAGTCACCAGTGGTTTTGTACAACGTTTTGAAAACTTTAAATCGGAGTTTGTTGAAGCCCGAAATGTGGATGTTTGGTTGCCAAAAGGCTACAACACTGCGGAAAAATACGCTGTGATTTATATGCACGATGGTCAAATGCTATTTGACGCCAATACCACTTGGAACAAACAAGCTTGGGAAGTGGATGAAGTAGCCGGTAAATTGAATGCGGAAGGGAAAGTCAAAAAATTCATAGTGGTGGGCATTTGGAATATAGCCGCAAAAAGACATCCTGAATATTTTCCGCAAAAGCCATATGAAAGTTTGACGGCTGTTCAAAAAGACACGGTTACGGCGCAATTGCAAAAAGCCGGTCGAACCAAAGAAGTTTTTAAACCTTACTCCGACTTGTATTTGAAGTTTTTAGTTAGCGAGCTAAAACCATTTATAGATAAAACATTCTCAACACACAAAGACAAAGACAACACGTTTATAGCCGGCTCCAGTATGGGTGGTTTGATTTCGTTGTATGCGATTTGTGAATATCCCGAAGTTTTTGGCGCTGCTGCTTGTATTTCGACCCATTGGCCGGGCATTTTTGCGGTGGACAACAATCCGATTCCCGAAGCGTTTTATGCGTATATGAGAAAAAAACTTCCGAATCCGAAGACCAACCGCATTTACTTTGATTATGGCGATCAAACCTTAGATGCTTTGTATCCGCCGTTGCAGCAAATGGCCGACAGCGTAATGGTTGAAAAAGGATTTACGACTGACAATTGGACTACACAATTCTTCCCGGGAAAAAATCATTCGGAAGCAGCTTGGGCGGAGAGACTTGAAATTCCGTTTTTGTTCCTGTTACAAAAATAAACCTAGCCCGGATAATAGTGGAAATCCTTTTTGGGTTTCTTTTGATATAGGACTTCGACAAGCTCAGTCAGACCACTTGGTTGAGTTGGCTTTACTGTAGAATGAAAACCCAAAAAGATTGCAACGGATAGCCGGATTAGCTCCAAAAAAATCCCAAACTCACGAATTGGAATTTGGGATTTCGGTATTATAATTTAAAATCGATTAGATTTTGAATCGTTTTCTGTCGTTTTCGTTCAAGTAAATTTTACGCAAACGCAATGATTTTGGCGTTACTTCTACGTACTCGTCTTTTTGGATGTACTCTAACGCTTCTTCCAAAGTAAACTTGATGGCCGGAACGATTTTATTTTTCTCGTCGGCACCGGCAGAACGGAAGTTGGTTAACTGTTTTGTTTTGGTGATGTTAACCGTCATATCATCGCCACGTGAGTTCTCTCCTACCACCTGACCTTCGTAGATGTCTTCGTTCGGATCGACAAAGAATTTCCCTCTTTCCTGTAATTTATTGATAGAGTAAGGAATGGCTTTTCCGTTTTCCATAGAGATTAACGAACCGTTGATACGACCAGCGATTTCCCCTTTATATGGTTCGTAACCGATAAAACGGTGTGCCATAATGGCTTCTCCGGCAGTAGCGGTTAACAACTGATTTCTCAAACCGATGATTCCTCTTGAAGGAATGTTGAATTTGATGATCATGCGCTCGCCTTTGCCTTCCATAGAAAGCATCTCACCTTTACGTACGGAAACGAACTCAACAGCTTTTCCGGATACGTTTTCCGGTAAGTCGATGGTTAATTCCTCGATAGGTTCGCATTTTACGCCGTCGATTTCTTTGATGATTACTTGCGGTTGCCCGATTTGTAACTCGTAGCCTTCGCGACGCATGGTTTCGATTAATACTGACAAGTGCAATACACCGCGTCCGAACACCATAAATTTATCGGCAGAATCTGTATCGGCTACGCGAAGCGCTAAGTTTTTCTCTAATTCTTTAGCCAAACGATCTTTAATGTGACGCGAGGTGACAAACTTTCCTTCTTTACCGAAGAAAGGCGAATCGTTGATGGTGAACAACATACTCATCGTAGGCTCGTCGATAGCAATGGTTTGCAACGCTTCCGGGTTTTCGAAATCGGCAATAGTATCTCCAATTTCAAAGCCTTCTACACCAACAATAGCACAGATATCTCCGGCAATTACTTCGGTTACTTTTTTACGGCCTAAGCCTTCAAAAGTGTGTAATTCTTTGATGCGGGATTTGATGATTTTACCGTCTCTTTTCACCAAGGAAATCGGCATATTTTCTTTTAAAACACCTCTTTCCAAACGACCGATTGCGATACGACCGGTAAAAGAAGAGAAATCTAAAGACGTGATCAACATTTGCGGTGTACCTTCAGATACTTTCGGAGCCGGCACGTGTTCTACCACCATATCCAAAAGCGGTTCGATGTTAGTAGTAACATTTTCCCAATGGTCCGACATCCAGTTATTTTTAGCAGAACCGTACACGGTTGGGAAATCCAACTGCCATTCTTCGGCTCCTAATTCGAACATCAAGTCGAATACTTTTTCGTGCACTTCTTCCGGCGTACAGTTTTCTTTGTCAACTTTATTTATCACCACACAAGGTTTCAAACCTAAGTCGATGGCTTTTTGCAATACAAAACGGGTTTGCGGCATCGGTCCTTCGAAGGCGTCCACCAACAAACAAACACCGTCGGCCATGTTCAATACACGCTCTACTTCCCCGCCAAAATCGGCGTGGCCCGGAGTATCGATAATGTTAATTTTGGTGCCTTTGTATACTACAGAAACATTTTTTGAAGTAATGGTAATACCTCTTTCACGCTCTAAGTCGTTGTTGTCGAGGATTAAGTCGCCCGTGTTTTCGTTTTCGCGAAATAATTGACAGTGGTACATAATTTTATCAACCAAAGTAGTCTTACCGTGGTCAACGTGCGCAATAATTGCAATGTTTCTGATAGATTCCATGTGTGCTTTTTTGTGGGTGCAAAGGTACACTTTATTTTCAGATAAAAAACGATAACTGAATTAGTTTACGGTTTCTTAAAATTAGTGGGAAAGTTCATAAAATCTTTGATAAGTTTTTCTTCAAATTTTAAAACTAACCTGAAAATCTTTATATTTGGAGTAATGAAAAATAATTCGAATAAAATTACATTAATTTACGTCCTTATATTAATGTTTGTGGCCTTTGTCGGTCATCAATTTTTTTTAGATTATACCAAAAACGCCCCTGAGAATACTTCTATATACTTTTACATCAGAGACTTTTTATTTATTTTGACATCAGGCATCGTCCTGAAATTCATCCTACTACACAACGAAAAAAACAACAAATCTGTTTTTGATAAACTTCAAATTACCAATAATGAAATTTTAGAGTCCAATGAACGGTATGACATAGTAGCCAAAGCAACGAGTGATACTATATGGGATTGGAAAATTGAAGACGACAGCTTTTTGTGGAATAAAGGAATTCAGGGCGTTTTCGGATACAAAAAAGAGGAAGTCGGCAAAACCTCTAAATGGTGGTTTGAGCGCATTCATCCTGAAGACAGCTTGAAGATGTCGGTTAAATTGTATTCCTTCTTAGAGCAAAAAACCGAGAAATGGCAAGATGAATACCGTTTTCAATGTGCAGATGGTAGTTACAAATATGTGTTTGATAGAGGTTTCCTTGTAAAAGATAAAGATGGAAAGCCCATCAGAATGATTGGAGCCATTCAGGACGTAACCAAACAAAAAGAAGAAGAGCAACGTTTGAGATTATTGGAAACCGTGATTACACAAACCAAAGACGCGGTGATGATTACAGATATTGACACTTCTCAAAATGTGATTCCGAATATCATTTTCGTCAACTCGGCTTTTACCGACATGACAGGCTACACAGCAGAAGAGGTAATTGGAAAATCTCCCATTATGTTTATTGGTCCGAAATCGGATATGTTAGAGTTCGACAAATTGAAAACGGCTATTCAAGAATATAGAGAATGCTTTGTGGAAACCATCAATTACAAGAAAAACGGTGAAGAGTTTTGGAACAACTTTTCCATGATTCCTGTAACCGATAAAGATGGTGAACATTCGCACTGGATTTCGATTCAGAGAGATGTGACCGAAGAAAAGAACAAAGAAAAAGAACGAGAACAACTGATTAGAGAGTTAACGCAGAACAACAAAGACCTGAAACAATTCTCTTACATTACCTCGCACAACCTTCGAGCGCCTTTGTCCAATTTAACCGGTTTATTAAACTTGGTAGAAGAGATGGACATTGAAGACCCTGAGTTAAAAGAAATTATTTCAGGATTTACAAAATCGACACACCTTTTAAACGAAACCATTAACGATTTAGTGAAGGTGGTTATCATTAAAGACAATCCTTCAATTCAAAAGGAAAAAGTCTTGATTAAAGAGATTTTCGAGAATGTATTCAACCAATTAAGTTTCTTAATCGGGATGCACAAACCAATTCTTAAAATAGACTTGGAAGAGGTCTCTATTTTAAATATTAATAAATCGTATTTAGAAAGTATTTTTTTAAATTTACTGACGAATGCCATCAAGTACCGCTCGGAAAACCGACAGTTAAAAGTGAATATCTCCTCCAAGGTTGTGGATGACAATTTGGTTTTAACCTTTAAAGACAATGGTGTTGGCATCGATTTAGTAAGAAACCGCGATAAAATATTTGGCTTGTATCAGCGATTTCACAATCATCCGGACAGTAAAGGTTTGGGATTGTATTTGGTTAAATCACAGGTTGAAGCTATGGGCGGCACCATCAATGTAGAAAGCACAGTAGGCAAAGGAACCACTTTCACCATTGTATTTAAGAACAATTAATAAATCATTATGTTAGAAAAAATTTATTGTGTAGATGATGACGTGATCACTTTGATGCTTTGCAAAAAGGTTATTGAACGTGCTGCATTTGCCAAAGAAATACTAACAGCAACTAATGGTGAAGAAGCCATTTTATTTTTTAAAGAATTAGCAGAACAGTCTGACTCAGCTTATCCGCGTTTGGTATTGTTAGACTTGAACATGCCTATAATGAATGGCTGGGAATTTCTTGACCAATACTTGAAAAGCGGCTATAATGAGACTTTTCCAGAGGCCAAGTTTATTGTACTCTCTTCTACTATAGACCCTCAAGATGTAGAAAAAACAAAAAACTATCCAATGGTGGTTGATTTTCTATCCAAACCCATCACCAAAGAAATGATTGAAGAACTCAAAGAAAAATCGAAGGATTACCAATAAAAAAAGCACCCAAAAGGGTGCTTTTTTATGTGACTAAAAAATCTTGATTATAACTTAGCTACGTGCTTAGTCAATTTAGATTTTAGGTTTGAAGCTTTATTATCATGAATGATATTCTTTTTAGCTAATTTGTCAATCATTGAGATAACAATTGACAATTTTGAAGAAGCTTCAGACTTATCGGTAGCCATTCTTAATGCTTTGATAGCATTACGAGTGGTTTTGTGTTGGTATCTGTTCAACACTCTTTTCTTTTCGTTGCTTCTGATTCTTTTTAAAGCGGACTTATGATTTGCCATTTCTTTTTAATTTAATTGTAATAATTTATAAACTATTAGTTAAAAAAGAAAAACCTCCCACAATTAATAATAATCACTTTGGTTTTAACTAATAAAACATTGTTTGAGACACTAAACAGCTGTTTTATAAAACTAATTTACAACTAATTTTGTAGCCCGTAGGGGAATCGAACCCCTCTTACCAGGATGAAAACCTGGCGTCCTAACCGATAGACGAACGGGCCATTAAGCCTAAGATAAATTTGTAGCCCGTAGGGGAATCGAACCCCTCTTACCAGGATGAAAACCTGGCGTCCTAACCGATAGACGAACGGGCCATCTTTGCTTAAAATTGCGGTGGCAAAAATACAACTATTTTTTAATCCCGCAAGAGCACAACTATTTTTTTTCTGTTTTTTATTAGTACGCTTTTGCAAACAACACTCTACCAACAGATTTGCCTCCGGAGAAAACACAAGTTCCTTCTTCAAGTTTTCGATCTAAAGGAATACAACGGATAGTGGCTTTGGTCAAATCTTTGATTTTTTCTTCTGTTTCAGGCGTGCCATCCCAATGCGCTGAAATGAAACCGGTTTTATTTTCCAAAACGTCTTTAAATTCCTCGAAAGTATTTACTTCAGTAATGTGCTCATCTCGATAAGAAAGTGCTTTGTCAAATAAATCTTTTTGGATTTTAGACAACAACTCCGATATGTAAACTGCGGCTCCTTCACTTGGAATAACTTCTTTAGTTAGTGTATCACGACGAGCTACTTCAAAAGTACCGTTTTCTAAGTCTTTCGGACCAATGGCAATTCTAACAGGAACCCCTTTTAATTCCCATTCATTAAACTTAAAGCCAGGAGACAAAGTGTCTCTGGTATCAAACTTAACCGAAACATTGAGCTTTTTTAGAGACAATGTCAAATCATCCGCCAATGCTTTGATAGCGGCAAATTGCTCCTCCGTTTTGAATATAGGCACAACTACCACTTGGATCGGAGCTAAGTTTGGCGGCAATACTAATCCGTTATCATCAGAATGGGTCATCACCAATGCTCCCATCAAACGAGTGGAAACACCCCAAGAAGTTCCCCAAACATGCTCTAACTTTCCTTCTTTGCTGTTAAACTTCACATCAAAAGCTTTGGCAAAATTTTGACCTAAAAAATGGGATGTTCCAGCTTGTAATGCCTTTCCATCCTGCATCAAAGCTTCGATACAATATGTCTCTTCTGCTCCAGCGAAACGCTCTGTTTCTGTTTTTAGACCTTTGATAACAGGTATAGCCATAAAGTTCTCCACAAAATCGGCATATACGTGCATCATTTTTTCAGACTCTTCAATGGCTTCTGCTTTTGTAGCATGGGCCGTGTGTCCCTCTTGCCATAGGAACTCTGCTGTTCTCAAAAACAAACGGGTACGCATTTCCCAACGAACCACATTCGCCCATTGATTTATTAAAAGAGGCAGATCACGATAAGATTGCACCCAGTTTTTATAGGTTGACCAAATAATTGCTTCACTGGTTGGTCTTACAATCAGCTCTTCTTCCAATTTGGCATTTGGATCAACCATTAGTTTGCCCGGACGGGTTTCGTCATTTTTCAAGCGATAATGAGTAACAATGGCACATTCTTTGGCAAAACCTTCTGCATTTTTCTCTTCTGCCTCAAACATACTCTTGGGAACAAAAAGAGGAAAATAAGCGTTACTATGACCTGTCTCTTTGAACATGCGGTCCAACTCTGCTTGCATCTTTTCCCAAATTGCATAACCGTAGGGTTTAATTACCATACAACCTCTAACACCGGAGTTTTCGGCTAAATCAGCCTTAACCACCAGCTCGTTATACCATTTGGAATAGTCCTCTGCTCTCTTTGTTAAGTTCTTACTCATAATGAATAGTTTGGCATAAAAATTGTTTAACTTTTTTTAACTAAATAGTTCGGCAAAACTAACTATTTTTGTATAGTCCAACAATAAAAATGCTATAGATATGAAAACTTATTATTTATTCAGCCGAAGATTGTCGCTGTTCTCCGTTCTGGGAATATTGGCAATTAGCGCTACTTCTTGTGGTTCTTACCAAAACAGTTCCTATTATGATGACGGCATTTACGGCAGTTCCGAAAACAAACAAACGGAAAATACTGCCGCAAATAACGCTGAAAGTAATAAGTACAAAGAATACTTTAGCAACCTTAACAAGGAAGCCGAAGTTTTTACAGATGTGGAAAGCTACAGCAATGTGAGCAATGACTCTCTTAGCAAGGGACAAGTTTACAACAACAGCAATGCCGGTTGGGGAGACAATGCTCAATCCATAACCGTAAATGTTTATGACAACAATTGGGGTTGGGGTTATTGGAACAATTATTGGTATGGAAGTTACTGGGGATGGGGATGGAATTCTTGGTACGGACCCGGTTGGGGCTGGGGTTGGAACAATTGGTACGGACCAGCTTGGAATGTTGGTTGGGGCTGGGGATGGAATTCTTGGAACAATTGGTACGGACCGGGTTGGGGAGGTTATTATGGCTACAACCATTGGGGAAGTTATTACAATGGTGGAAGACGTGGTACTGCTTACCGTTCCAACTATGGAAACCGCTTAAACAGCGCTTATACAAACAACAGATATCAATCAAACGGCGTTAGAAGCAGCCGAAATTTCTCCTCTCCAAGAAGCGGCAACTTTAATACCCGATCTAATACTACTCCGGTTCGTACAAATACCAATACGACTCCTACTCGCACCAATGTAAACAGTTCATCATCACAACCACGAACAAGTGTGAGATCAGAATCTGCCCCATCACGCTCTTACACTCCAAGTTCAAGTTACGGAGGCGGCAGATCTTCCGGTGGAGGCGGTAGCTTTGGAGGCGGCAGATCCTCAGGAGGCGGCAGAAGATAATAACAATAACGCCTATGCTTTTAGTAAACATCGCATAGGCTTTTTTATGACTATAATTAAAGCACTATGAAAAAGTATTTTTTACTCTTATTAGCAGGAATATCTGTTTCCTCATTACAAGCACAAGAAACCACTCCGGATGACGCCATCCGTTTGGCTGTTGACAATTTAACCGGAACTGCTCGTTTCAGAGCGATGAGCGGCGCCTTCGGATCATTGGGAGGGGATTTGTCTGCCATCAGTGTGAATCCGGCGGGTTCTATTTTTTTCAACAACAACTTTGCTACTATAACAGGATCCGTATATAATGCTAAAAATAAGTCTCGTTACTTTGGCACTTCAACCAATGACAACGACAACACTTTAGACATCAATCAATTAGGCGCTGTGTTTATCTTTAAAGAAAGTGGAAACAGCAAAAGCGGTTGGAATAAACTGGCCATAGGCATCAACTATGAAAATGCCAATAACCTTAATAATAGTGTTTTTTCGGCAGGAACAAATCCGTATAACTCCATTGGAAATTACTTTGTAAACATTGCCCAAGGTATTCCAACGAATGTTTTAACTGATTTGAATTTCTATGAGTTAAATTTTTATGAGCAACAAGCTTATTTAGGGTATGACACCTATATCTTTGAAGCTACAAATAATACCCCGAACAATACTTCGTATTATACCAACATCCCGACGGGAGGTAATTATTATCAGGAAAATCAGGTACTGACCACAGGATATAATGGCAAATTAACCGGAAACTTCTCGGCGGCTTATAAAGACAAAATTTTTATCGGCGGAAGTTTAAATTATCACTTTGTCAATATAGATAAAATATTCTCTATTTACGAAAGCAATAACAATCCGCTTTATGACACAGGCTCAACAATTTCTGAGATACTGTTCGAAAACAGATTATGGACTACCGGTTACGGATTCTCCTTTAATTTAGGAGCCATTGTAAAACCTATCGAGAGCGTTAGAGTTGGATTGGCTTACGAATCACCAACCTGGTTTCGTTTAACAGATGAGTTACAACAAGGTGTAAGTACTCGAAGCTTGAACAATCAAGACGGTATTGAATTTCCTTTCTCTTACCAAAATTCTGTTGTTTACTTACCTTATAACATTCAAACACCCGGAAAATGGACAGGAAGTTTATCGTACATATTTGGCAAAAAAGGACTTATCAGCGCCGATGTTTCTACCAAAAACTATAGTTCATTACGATTCAAACCAAAAAACGATCCCGGTTATGCAGGCTTGAACAACTTTATGAGTAATGCCTTAGATAATGCCATCGAAGTAAGGATTGGTGGCGAGTATCGAATCAAACAAGTAAGTTTAAGAGCCGGTTATCGCTTTGAAGAAAGTCCATATAAGGTTGACCAAGCGTTTGGCGATTTAACAGGATACAGCGGTGGAATTGGCTATAATTTTGGAGAAAGCAGAATTGATTTAGCCTATGCATATGATCATCGAAACAGAAATCAGGCTTTAATTTCTTCCGGTATGACTGACCCGGCCAGAATCAGCCGCTACAATAACACTGTTACTTTTAGTTATTCTGTGAATTTCTAAAGACAATAAATCGAATTACAAGCCATCCTTTTCCGGATGGCTTTTTTATTGTGTCCTTCTAAACAAATTAGAAATAAAAGCTTAATTTTGCAGGCTTTCCCAATAATCGGAATTCAATCTATGAGAACGAAGTCATTAAAGAAAAACAAAATCAACGTCATTACCCTCGGATGCTCAAAAAACACTTACGACAGTGAAGTATTGATGGGACAACTCAAAGCCAACGGCAAAGAGGTGGTTCATGAGCAAGAAGGCAATATCGTGGTTATCAATACTTGCGGTTTTATCGACAATGCTAAAGCAGAATCGGTAAATACCATTTTGGAGTACGCCGATAAAAAAGAAAAAGGCTTAGTCGATAAAGTTTTTGTGACCGGCTGTCTTTCAGAAAGATACCGTCCCGATTTGGAAAAAGAGATTCCGAATGTAGACCAATATTTCGGAACTACCGAACTACCATTACTACTAAAAGCTTTGGGAGCAGATTACAAACATGAGCTTTTAGGAGAACGTTTGACGACAACACCTAAAAATTATGCTTATTTAAAAATTGCAGAAGGCTGCGACAGACCTTGTAGTTTTTGCGCTATTCCCATAATGCGAGGCAAACACGTTTCACAACCAATTGAAAAATTGGTAAAAGAAGCCCAAGGTTTGGCTAAAAACGGTGTAAAAGAACTAATCCTGATTGCCCAAGATCTAACCTATTACGGATTAGATTTATACAAAAAAAGAAATTTAGCCGAGTTATTGGAAAACTTGGTCAAAGTAGAAGGCATCGAATGGATTCGCCTGCACTACGCCTTCCCTACCGGTTTCCCGATGGATGTGTTGGAGTTGATGAAACGGGAACCTAAGATTTGCAACTACATCGATATTCCGTTACAACACATTGCAGATCCGATTTTGAAATCAATGAGACGCGGTACAACCAAAGCCAAAACCACTCAATTGTTGAATGATTTTCGCGCAGCAGTTACCGGCATGGCCATTCGTACTACTTTAATTGTAGGCTACCCCGGCGAAACACAAGAGGATTTCGAAACGTTAAGAGATTGGGTACAAGAGATGAAGTTTGAACGATTAGGCTGTTTTACCTATTCACACGAAGAAAACACTCACGCTTATCTATTGGAAGATGATGTGCCCGAAGAAGTAAAACAAGCTCGTGCAGCTGAAATTATGGATATCCAATCGCAAATTTCATGGGATTTGAACCAAGAAAAAATCGGGCAAACCTTTAAATGCATCATCGACAGAAAAGAAGGTCAGTATTTTGTGGGCAGAACCGAATTTGACAGTCCGGATGTAGACAACGAAGTGTTAATTGATGCGGCCAATTTCTATTTAAAAACCGGAGAATTTGCCAACATCAAAATCATTGATGCTACCGAATTCGATTTGTACGGCGAACCGGTTTAATAACTTAAACTCAGTGTGGCTACTACGAAGTTTTTACCAAAAATTTCTGTATTTTGTGTAGCTCCGTTATGCGTATAAGATACTGTTAGCGGCATACTTAAATTATTTCCCAAAGCTATTGTTTTTGTGGTGCCTACACCCAAATTCACCCAAGAAACTTTGTCGTTGTCGGCATAGGTGTAATAAGCCGCTTTGTTATTAATCACAGCTCCAATAACGGGAGCGATTTCTATGTCTTTCAGAATCTTCTTCGAGGAATTTTCGAAAAAAGTAAAAGTATACCCCAATTCTAAATAGGTCGTGAAGTTTCGTTTAGGATGATCTCCGTTTGAGTCATACCGATAATCATTTCCGGCAATTAAGGTACTTATAGTAGCATTGAATGGATATCGATAGCCATCGGAAAAGTCAAAATACAGCATTGCATCAACTGTTTTTGAGCCATCAGGACCGTAATTAAAATAATTATTATCCACACCTGCTACTTTACTGACAGACGGCCAATAATAATCCCATAACTGCAATTGTAAAAATTCGGTCAACTGATAATAAAGATAAAAGTCTATCTCTTGATATCCTTTATAAGCTGAGACGCCATCAGGATAAAAATAGTCCTTTTTAAAATTGGTTGTGGCCCAAAAACCAAGCGTCAACTTGGGACTAAGCGTAAATTCCACTGTTGGTTGAACAGCAATGTAATCACCTCCCCAACATTGGCCGCGCCACAAATACCGACTGGTAACATCCAAATTTAAATAAAGTCTCTTTTCTGTCTTCACTGCACTACTGTCTGATTCCGTTTGTTGTGAGAAAGCCGGAAATATAAGGAGGCACGAAACTGTTAAGAATACTTTTTTTTTAAATTTCATCAATGTTTTGGGATAGGTTTAGGTATTGGTCTAACAATTCAAACAAACGTTCTCTATTAAGCGGTTTAGTGATATAATCGGAGAAGCCGGCTTTTTCAATTTTGGCTTTATCTTCTGAAGATGAATAAGCTGTTTGAGCTATAATCGGAAGGTTAGGTCGTATTGGCTGGATTTGCTCTATCGCTTGGAAACCATCCAAAATCGGCATTTTAATATCCATCAACACCAAATCTATATAAGGATTACTCAAACAAATCTCAACCGCAACTTGGCCGTTAACAGCTCTTATTATTTCGAAGTTTTTGTGTTGCATCATCTTTTGAAACAACAAATAATTGATGTTATCATCTTCAGCAATTAAAATCACCTTGCGTTCTGATTTTGCCGTTCCACTTTCATTAACCGGACGAACCGTTATTTGCTCCACTTTAGCATATTGCAACGGAATGGAAAAATAAAAAGTTGACCCTTCGCCTACCTTAGAGGTCAAGGTAATACTACCGCCTAATAACTCAACATAGGCTTTTGAAATAGCCAATCCAAGTCCCAAACCTCCAACTTTAATGGAGATATCACTATCTACTCTTTTAAATCGGTCAAAAATATTCTTGTGTTCTACCTCATCAATACCCAAACCGGTATCTCTTACAGTAAAATGAATTAGTTGGTTTTGTTCATCGATTTCATAACCAAATGTAACCATACCTTTGTCGGTGAACTTGATAGCATTGGTCAATAGATTGATAATTACTTGCTTCAGCTTAATATCATCGGTAACAATATTAAATGCAGCCGGTAATGAACTCTTGATTAAAATAAACTCAATGTCTTTATTTTGGATGGTAACTTTGACGGTCTCGTACAATTCATTCATACAAGATTCAAGATTCACTTGAGTGTAATTAGGAATGATTTGATTCGAATCAATTTTAGACATTTCAATCAAGTCGTCTATGATAGAAACCAAATTTTTTCCGCTTTTTTCGATTACGGTAAGGTATTCCAATTTTTCCGTTTCTGTGATATCCGTATTTAAAATCAAATCGGTAAAACCATTGATGGCGTTCATCGGAGTTCTAATCTCGTGGGATAAGTTCGCCAAGAAAGCCGATTTCAATCGATCACTTTCCTCTGCTCGGATTTTTGCAGTAATCAATTCCATCTTTTGGTTGTTGTTCTCCTCAAATAAATTCCCGATGTAACTAAACTCCCCATTGGTTCTTTTCAATAACCTGATTGCCTTTTTATTGCCGGTCTCGAGTACTCTTCTTACCAAATACAACGGATAATAAACAAATTTTCGAGTGTAATAAAGATTGAGTAACAATATCACAAAAAAGGCAATAATGATCACATAGAGCAATCTGGTAGTATTTTCAAAATACACTTCAAAATCCCTTTGAAAAACCAATTTTCCAATAATTATTCCTGATGAATCTTTTAATTCAAACTCTGAACTAATGGTACTCTTTTCCGGTTTTAACCGATAATCGGAAGAAGCCAACTGAATCTTTGAGTTGGTGATGTGCTGAATACTTTCAATAAATTGATCGTCCATCAATCGAACCACAAAAAAATAACCCGAGGTTGGAGTTTTATTTTTCATCGGATCATCGGAGGCATGAATGGCTGCTCCGGTCACTTCAACTATTCCTTCGGGTATCTTTAAGTAGAATTTTTTTATTCCTTCCACATTTACAGCTTCCATAGCTGATTTTGGGATAAAATCAAGCGTCTTTATGGCCGGTGTTGGCGTTCTGATGATAAAATTTTTATCGGCATCATAAGCACCTAAATATTCCGCATCATAAATCTCTAACTCATTGCCAATGGTCTGATCAAACCAAACTCGGTCTTTGGTTTTTATAAAATTGACAAACTCATCCCAATTGGTATCATTGTTTATGGCTACCAATATTGGCTTAGATTCTAAATCAAGTAACTTGTGAATTTCATTATCAAAATGTTCTACCGAATCTTTATACACCTGTTGCTCCGCCTTTTTGGTGTAATAGAATAGTGCTAAGTATAAAATGATAAAGAATATACTCGAGGAGAATATCAGCCAAAGTATCTTGGGAAAATTCTTTTTGATTGTCATTTAATGCCGCTAACGGTTTAATTATTATTAATTAAAAGTATTGAAAATTTTGCAAAAAACTTGTCTGCCACAAAAAGAATATTGAAGTTTTTTTAGGGAATTACGGTTTGAACTTGTTAAACTCCTGAAAACTAAACGGAAATAACAATATGCCAACTGAAAAAAGCACTTTTGAACCATACAACAAATTTTACAAAATGAAAAGTTGTTTCTCTCTGATGTTCTTAGTTTTACAAACTCATTGTTTGGCACAGACTAACCTCATTAAAATTGAGGGCTACACTCAAGGAACGACTTATCACATCAGTTATTATGATAGCAATCAGCGTGATTTTCAACCCGAAATCGAAGCCATTTTGAAAGACTTTGACCAATCGGTCTCCACTTACAACCCTAACTCAATCATAACTAAAATCAACAACAACCAACCCAATGTAGTAGTTGATAAATACTTTATAGCCTGTTTTAAAAAAGCCAAAGAAGTTTGGAAGAATACCAATGGTGCATTTGACCCAACCGTACTACCTTTGGTAAATGCCTGGGGATTCGGGCCCGGAAAAAAACAAAAAATAGCCCCTGAAAAAATCGATAGCATTCTTCGCTTTACAGGCTTTAATCTGATTCGACTAAAGGGTAAAAGAATTGTAAAAAAAGATCCCCGTGTGGCTCTTGATTTTAATGCCTTTGCTCAAGGCTATTCCGTTGATGTAGTCTCCGCCTTTTTAAAATCTAATGGGGTTAAGTCTTTCATCGTAGAAATTGGAGGTGAAATATTTGCTAATGATGCTAAACCTAATGGCGACCCTTGGAAAGCCGGCATCGAAGAGCCTTACGATAATCAAGAAGAGGCTAATCCGAGCAGAGCCATCATAAGACTGCAAAATTCAGCCATTGCAACCTCGGGGAATAATAGGCAATACTTTATTGAAAACGGCGTGAAATACGCCCATCATTTAGACCCGAAAACAGGATATCCTACCAAAAACAATTTATTAAGCGCCTCAATTATAGCACCCAATTGTATTTCTTCAGATGCTTACGCTACCGGTGTTTTAGTGATGGGGTTGGAAAAGGCAAAATTATTTTTGAAAAAGCATCCGGAGTTGCAAGCCTACTTGGTTTATTCAGACGAACAAGGTCGTTTTCAAGTGTACAAGACCGAAAAATTAAATACCATAATTGAAGAAGTTACCCCATAAAAAAAGCACCTTTAAGGTGCTTTTTTTATAAAGTTCTACAAGTTTTACTTGTTGACAATAACTTCGTAGTTAGAAACACCGTATGCATTTTGCAAACTAATCACATAATTGCCGTCGGCAAAGTGAGACAAATCTAACTGAACCGAATCGTTAAAATCATTGGGATTCAACTGTTGTTGATACAATGTTTTCCCTAATAAATCAAACACTCTAATGGTATCTACTTGGTTTTTCAAATCGATAGTAAAAACTCCGCTTGAAGGAACCGGATAAATCTTTACTACCGGACTAACAGCAGTATCGTCTACCGACAACGCCGAAGGTAACCAATGCAAAGTAACTCCTGTAATATTGGTATCGCCTGTAGGTGTTAGTGTTTGTTCAGTAGGTCCTTTGGTAAATGTAAAACCTATCAATTCATTGTGAATATTATTCGGACCATCGTTCCATGAGCTTTCCACCCAAATTTTATAAACGCCATCTGCAACCGTCGTTCCATTGGTTGTGCCCACCACATTTTTACCATCCCAAGTTACAGTTTTTGCTCCAAAAGCAGTGGGAACAGTATTTGCTTTTCTGGTAGTACCGGTTAAGGCATCAGTAGTATTACATCCGGTGGTTGAAGGAGCTGCTACAGCAGTTACATTGCTACAACCGCACTTAGCGGCCCATGAAGGCAAATGGTCATCAGTTGAAGTAGAGACATAACGGCATTTGGTTTTTACAAAGGCGCCGGCAGCGGTTTCAATCCAAACTGCATATACATTACCACCTCCGGTTACTGAAGGACTGGTTGGCGTATTTTGGGTGTAGGTAAAAGTTAATGTTCCGGCTGTTTGCGCTACAGCAATTTCAGCCAAACAACATAGTACGATTACCATAAATAATTGTCGAAGTGTTGTTATCATTTTTATTCTTTTTACGATTTAGTTTCAAAAGGCAATTTCATCACAATCTTAGCTGTCGTTGCCAAAGTTTTTTTAGCTAACGACGGCACATCTATTTTGTAATCGGCCAACTTTACTACAAAAGTTCCCGATAAAACAAGCTTATCGCCCTCTCCTGTTAAGGTTATCTTAGTTTTTATCGGATTGGTTACACCGTGTATGGTTAAATCGCCTTCCACATCGTAGGTCCCCGATTTCCCATTGTATCCGATAATTTTACCTTTAAAAGTAGCTTTGGGAAGCTTATCACTCTCCATGTAATTTTCGTTAAAATGTTCCTCCATTAAGGGTGCCTTAAATTTGAACGATTTTACCATGGCTTGAACCACTATATCACCTGTAGCCTTATCAAACACTCCGGAAACTGTTTTATTGGTTCCGATTACTTCCTCCAAGGCTCCGGGAACAGTAGCATCAAACTTAATTTCGCCAGAGCGGGTAACCATCTTTTGTGAAAAAACAGCACAAGTCAGCAATAGCAATATCATTAAAATAACTCTTTTCATTTTCTTTTCTATTATTGTTGAACATACCCTTGGGCAATCCACAGGTTAAACATATCTATTTGAACTTGCGGAATTCTACCGCTCGGAGGCATGATGCCGCATTCTTGACCGTCCATTTTACAAGAAATAGATTCTGCATAAGCTACCACATCGTCATAAGTTTCCAATGGAGAACCCGATTCGGTTCCATTTACACTGTGACATGATGTACAATGGGTGGTCATTATTCGTTTAATATTAGCTTCATAAGTGGGTGTATCGGTAAACCCTGAAACTTCTTCGTAAGTATTAGATTCACAAGACCCTAACACTAAAACTACTGCTGTCAAAAAAAATACTCTTATCGTTTTCATACCTAAAATACTCTATACATGTTAAACCCAAAATAAACACTTCCTCCATCCCAATTCCCGGAGGTGTTGGTAAAATAAGCCACGTCATTCATTGGTTGTGAATTAGAGAATACCAATTGAAAAACGTGACCGCCCGTTTCTATGTCAAACCCTAATGTCAGCGGATTGTGATAATAATCAGTCTCTACCGGATTGGTTCGGGCAGCATACTCCAAATTCAAACTAATGCGTTTAGACAGTTTACATCGGCCTCCAACAGCCACTAAGAACTGATCTTTAGTTTCTGTTCCCGGCTGAATGTCGTATAAATTTTTGTGTACAAATACAGGCGTGATTTGCATCGAAAAAGATTCTGAAAATTTCGAAGAAATCAACAACTGTGTAGTGTAAGCAAATCGGTTGGTAGTTTTAAAATCGGGGTACAAATTCTCATCAAACTTTGAAGAATTAATATCCATAGTAGTGTAACCTACAATAGTAAAAGGGAAACCGCCTTCCATCTGATTGGCTAATCTTAACTTGGCGGAAAGTTCAAAAGTCTTATTGTAAGTGTGTCTCGACACTCCTAAAAGACATCCAGTTGGTCACTCCGTAAATTCCTCCAATTCGCGTCAGAGCATTATCCAAACCGAAGAAATTATTAATCCCTTCTTTCAAATCTCCAAATCGGTGTGAAACCAAAAAATACCATTCGTTTTTGGCGGTCATTTTAGTCGACTGCATGTTGCAAATCTGCAATCCTTTAAAAGCAGCAGAGGTGGGAACTTTTTCAGTAGGAACAGAATCGAGTTCCTTCATCAAATCATCTTGAGCATTGGCCGAATGAATGGCAAAAAGCAACAAGAATAGGCGGGCAATTTTAAACACTTTCATCCTTATTTAATTGGTTATTAGATTACATTGATCCATTTTTACTTCCCCCAAAAGATCATCAAAACCCACTACACGGCCTTTTACGGTAACTTTTTGTCCAACCTTAAATGTTGTTTTAGTTGCTGTAAAATTGCAGTTTACTAACTGATCCAGTATAACCGAAGTTCCTTCTACTGAAGTAATTGTACCGGTTACCGCTACCGGTTTTTCCAGGTATTTTTTATTGGATTTATCAACATCGGCGGCAAACTCGTTGGCAATATTTGCAGCATTTACTGTGAAGGCAGTGGATTCTGATTGAATATCTCTTTTTCCACCATAGAAAATGTAATACCTAACAGCAAAAAAAGCAATAAGTAATACACTAACGGTTATCAATAAAATCTTCGTCTTTCTTTTCATAAGAAGTTGCTTTAAGAATTGTCTAACTTTTAAATCTGAAAAATTGGAAGATTTACTCTTGCAAAATATCACAGACTGCATTTAATAGCTAAACAGAGTACTCATATACAACCCTACCACAAAAAAGGAGAATTCAGAAAAGAAAGGTAAAAAAATACGACGAAAGGTAAAATTTATAGCATTATTAAGCCGTATTCTTTCAATTTTAAAACGGGTTTAGAGAACCAAAAAAGTTCAAAATCTTCGAACTGGGTTTCGAAATCAGATTTAGCTTGGCCAATGGTTGTATAGGAAGTATTATGGACAGACCATAAACAAAGTTGATGCAGCAACCATTCCCCTTTAAGTTTGTCTAAGACAATCTCACATTGGTCTTGCTTGTTATGAATTACCAATTTCATCATTTCCCAAGTGATTCCCTTTTTAGATTTTTGGAATATTTCAACCGATGGATTGTTCCCTAACCAAACAATCTTAGAAGAAGGTTTTACGTTAAGCGCTGTTTCTTGATTCAAACAATTCACAATAAAATCGGGCGCTATTGTAGTGCTTGGAATTTTAAAGTCGAACCATTCTTGCAAATCATAATCGAAACAAATGCCATGCATATAATTGAACAACGATTTTTTGAGTCCGAAGCTGAACTTGTCGTGATTGATTCCGGTTTTGTCTTTGAACAGTATATCGTTGTGGGCAAAAGTAATGTCGTTGACTTGCGGAATGACACCAAAAGCATCGGGTTCCATCCCAACCGGACTATGGGCTGTCATGGCAAACTGATGCCAAAACCCGGATTGTAAAACCCCGGCTTCAAATAACTGCCGAACCATTTCCAAACTGTCAACCGTTTCCTGAACTGTTTGGGTTGGATATCCATACATTAAATAAGCATGAACCATAATGCCGCTCTCCGTAAAGTTCCTGGTAACTTGGGCCACTTGAGCCACGGTAACCCCTTTTTGGATTAACTGCAACAGCCTGTCGGAAGCCACTTCTAAACCACCCGAAACCGCTATACAGCCGGAAGCCTTGATCAACTCACACAAATCTTGGGTAAAACTTTTCTCAAAACGAATATTGGTCCACCAAGTCACCGATAGTTTTCGGCGAAGAATTTCCAAGGCCAATTCCCGCATCAATGCGGGCGGTGCCGCTTCATCTACAAAATGGAAGCCCGTTTCTCCGGTTTGCGCTACAAGTTCTTCCATACGGTCAACCAAAAGCTTGGCCGCTATAGGTTCGTAAACCTTAATATAATCCAAAGAAATATCACAAAAAGTACATTTCCCCCAATAACAGCCGTGTGCCATGGTGAGCTTATTCCATCGGCCATCGCTCCATAAACTATGCATCGGATTGGCAATTTCTATAACCGAAATGTATTGGTCTAACAACAAATCGGAATAGTCCGGGGTACCGACTTGACTTTGTTTATAATCGGGTTTTGAGGAATTGTTACAGTAAACCACCGAATTATTCTCGAGAAGAAAAGTTCTTTTAAACTCGTTGGAATTTGGATTGGCAATATTGGAATACAACAGTTCTACAGGTAATTCTCCATCGTCTAAAGTGATGAAATCGAAAAATTCAAAAACACGTTTGTCCTTTAACTCTCGTAATTCGGTATTGGGAAAACCGCCACCCATGGCCACTTTAACTTTAGGATGATGCTTTTTTATATATTGGGCACAACGAAAAGCACTGTACAAATTACCGGGAAACGGAACGGAAAAACAAACCAATTTCGGTTGAACGATTTGCAGCTTACTTTCTAAAATTTGAAGCGTGATTTGGTCGATGTAAGTAAAGTCATTTTGAAGATAATCGTATAATTCATCAAAAGTATTGGCACTTCTGCCTAAGCGCTCGGCGTAGCGACTGAAACCAAAATTTTCATCGACACATTCCACTATAAAATCGGATAAATCTTCGAGGTATAACGTGGCCAAATGTTTGGCTTTATCTTGCATTCCCATCGAACCAAAAGCCCATTCCATATCGTCCAACTGCTCAAATCGAGAAGCTTGCGGCAGAAAGTTACCACTGCAAATTTGTCGGGCCAGCGTTTGATTTTTTCCTTGCAGAAAATCCATCACTGCCTCTATAGTTTGTATGTAATCGGCTTGTAAAACGAAGATTCTTTCAGAATTGAGAGTTTGCGGTTGGTCACAAATTTGAAAAACTTCTGTAAGCCCTTTTTTTGAAAAAATCGCAGCAATAACCTCAATTCCTAAATCGGATTGAAAAGCTGAAATGCCTTTGGTATTCAAAAAACCTTTCAAATAAGCCGTGGCCGGATAAGGCGTATTGAGTTGGGTAAAAGGTGGCGTTATGAGTAAGAGGTCTTTCATTTGTGAAACTTCAACAAACAAAAGTACTTTATTTCCCTATCTTTTTCCGCTCAGCGATGTATTCGTTTAATTTTTTACCGTAAAGCGATTTGGATACTTTAGGCGACATAGATTTTTGAATGGTATCTAAAAACTTCAAATTGATATCGTAAATTTCGGCTAAAGCTACGTAAGGCGCTACTTCGTAATCTCCATTGTTCACGGCAAAATTAGTAGTATACAAGTATTTTCTCTTGATGATACCATTTTGCTCTTCTTCTATTTTAGCCACTTCGTCTAACTGGGAAGCTTTGTAAGCCTTGAACTTTTTCTCAATCAAACTCAAATCCTGATCTACATATCTCGACATTACTTTGCGGTACTCATCGTACAAAGCTTGGTTTTTAGAACCTGTAATTTTAGCGTCCGCAGTAAAAAAATCCAAAGTCGTTTCCAGGTTCATAACCCCTTTTTCAGCAAAAAAAGGAATATTATTATCTAAGGAATTGGTCACACCGCGATCTAAAAACAAATACAACATTTCAGGAGAATCCAAATTAAATTCACTCACAAAATGAGCATCGCCGTCAATCTTAATGGTATCAATAGGAACCAAAACCGTGTCTTTGATTCTTTGAATATATATGGTGCCGCTTTTTAAACCTTTAATATGTCCGTTTAATACAAAATTCTTATCTGATTTTTTTTCAGCACAAGAAACCAAAACAATAAGGGCTAATAAAGTTAAAAGAGATTTTCGCATGTTTGATGTTAAATAATTGAATGACTCAATGCCACTCGGTTTATGGACTAATAAATAACAACGGAGTAATTACCGTAAATTTTGGCAATAATACTAAAAAAAATCCTCAATTTGACCAACAAATTGAGGATTTGAATTTTAAAACATTATGTTCTTATCCTTTCAACCAAGCTTTATTCAAAGCTTCTTTTGAAGCATCTGAAAAACCATAGCCTTCGGTTTCTTCCATTGAGAGTTTTACTTTACCATTAATGGTTTGCTCTTTCCCATCTCTTCTGATTTTAACGGTGATAGCATCATCGGTTTTCCAATTTTGACTCTCCATAATCAAATCGTAAATGTTGTCTAAATTGTATTTTTTATCATTGATAGACAAAATAACATCTCCGCCTTTCAGACCTAAGTTTGTCATAAAATCGTTTAAAACCGGACTCGAAATCACCATGATTTCTTTGGTTTTACCATCTACCGTAATGTATGGTGTAGATTGGTCTTTCAAAAACGGATTCATAGGAACGGCTACTTTTGTTTTGGTCACACCTACTTTGGCAAAATACTCATCGTATGGAATAGGTGTTGGTCCTGCTACATAAGTGGCTAAAAATTGACCAACTTCCGGATAAGTAAATTGGGTGATTTTAGCAAATAACTCTTCGTCATCGAATGGTTTTTGAGCACCATACTCTTTGGATAATTTTTGCATCAAATCTAAAATCCCACGAGCTCCGTTACTCTTTTCTCTGATGATGATGTCGATACACATTCCAATCAAAGCCCCTTTTTCATATACATTCAGATATTGGTCTTTGTAAGGCGCAACCAACACATTGGCACTCATTTCAGTGAAAGGCATGGTGTCATTCAAATTGGCAGCATTGTTAATTTTGCCTTGCATTCTTTGGTAAAACTCATCCGCATCAATTAACCCTTGATTTACCTGAAATAAATTGGCAAAATATTCTGTAACTCCTTCATACATCCACAAATGCTTTGACATTTTCGGGTTGTTGTAGTCAAAATAATGAATCTCTTTAGAATGAATGCAAAGTGGTGTCACTATATGGAAAAACTCGTGTGACACTACGTCTTTAATTTGTTCCCCCAAAGCAGCAGCAGGCATCATTTCAGGAAAAACAACGGTGGTAGAAGTGTGATGTTCTAAAGCACCGAAACCTTTGGCATCAGCCTTTTGCATATCGGATAAATACAACAATACAGTGTATTTTTTATTGTCGTTGATAGCACCCATAAAGGTTTTTTGAGCACGCATGGTTTTCTCTAAATCCGGTAAAAGTGATTTGGCCGTATGCACACCATTTGGCGAGTAAACACTGAATAAAATTTCCATCCCGTCAACATTGATAGTCACATAATCGGGTTTGGCATACATGATCGGATTGTCGGTTAAATCAAAATAACGACTTACGTTAAAGGTATCAACCGTATCACTTTTGTTAGAATCTACTAAAGAAGTAGCTCCGAAAAGCGAAGCCGGATGCGTGATATCTACACGATAAGGAACATCTAATTTCCCTTGAAAATACCCGATAAATCCATGATTGTTCAACATGAAAACTTTGCCTTCATCGATGTTGGTTCCGGCTGGAGAGAAAATTTCGTCTTTTCCGAAACCTCTGCCGGTTTCTGTGTCATAAGTATCATTAACCCAATAGGTAATTTTGGACAAGGTTTTGGCGTTGGCAATTTGCCAAGAATTATCATCGGTTTTGGTAACGGTTAGTTCTTTGCCGCTTTTGTCTACTGCTTTAAAATCGACTATCAACTTCCCGTAATTGTCCGCAGAATAAGTTCCCGGTACTGTTTTAGGAATATGAAACACCACTTCAGCAGTAGTAATAGTTGGCGGCGTGATCGTTACCATTACTTTGTCGTCTTTCACTTGATTTAAATCGATGGCTACTTTAACAGGCAAAGTAGCAGCGGCTGCCTTTTTTTGAGCAACTGCCGTAAAACTAAAAAGGGAAAAGGCCAAAACAGCCGTCAACACTAATTTCTTCATGATGGGAAAATTTATTTTTGTAATGAGTCACCAAATGTAAACAATAGTTACACTTGATTTTAACATTTTAGGTTTGATTAACTAAAAATCCGTTTAACGCTTGGAAATTTTATTATGCGTAATTTGCCTTTGAAGGGTACATTTGAATCGGTCAATTCCGGAAACGCGCAATTTGGCATGTTTGGTACTTCTGCCCTGCACGCGCTGACGCCACATTTTAAAACTGGAAGGTTTCATTTCGCGACGCATAATTTCGATGGTTTCTTGTTCGGATATCCCAAACTGAAACTTAATGGCATCGAAAGGTGTTCTGTCTTCCCAAGCCATTTCGATGATTCTGTCTATTTGCTCAATCGTGAAAGTATCGATTTTCATGATAACAAAAATCGCCAATAAATAAAAAAACTCTTGTTGAACAAGAGTTAAAGTTTAATCAAATTTATTTTTGATATAATATTTGCTGTCTAAATCGTCATCGAAATCATCTATAATTGGCTTAGGTTTTGGTTTGCTGCCCACAGCTTTCTTTTTCCAAAGCTCAAAATTATCTTTCGATAAACGTTTGCGCATCAATTCTGTTACTTCATTTTCGGTTAAACCGAATTCCTCCTTAATTACTTCAAAAGGTTTGCGCTCCTCTTGAGCCATACTGACAACTCTTTCAATCATTTCGCTGTCAAATTCTGCAAGCTTACTTTTTTTCATTTCTGTAAAAGCATTAATAGATATAGATTTCAACTGACTAATTGTATTTCAATATTACTAAAAAAAATAATTAGTTGCTATCCGCTACCCTATTTTTTTAAGCATTGTCCTCAGGAGAGCGGTATTTTTGAAAAGGAATAGCCAATAAGTTTTTCAAATCGTTGTGTTCTTTCGGTTGCATATGAGTATCCACTCCGTAAACCAATTGTTCGCGTTCTAAGTAACTAAAAGTACCGAACAACCTGTCCCAAACAGAAAAAATATTCCCGTAATTACTGTCTGTATAAGGCAGTTTATAATGATGGTGAACTTTATGCATATCAGGAGAAACCAAAACAAAACTCATGATTTTATCAATTCGCTTAGGCAAGGCAATATTGGCATGGGTAAATTGCGTGGCGACTACCGATAAAGTTTGATACAAAAAAACCAGCCACATCGGACTTCCAACCAACACTACTCCCAAAGTGGTAAAAACAAACCTAATGACACTCTCTCCCGGATGATGTCTGTTTCCTGAAGTGGTGTCAATCCAAGTATCGGTATGGTGAATTAAATGAAAACGCCACAAAAATTTTACTTTATGTTCTACCAAATGCGCCAAATAAGCACCAATAAAATCCAATAACAACAAACCGCTTATTGCGTACAACCATGGATTCATTTCGGGCAACCAATTGAGCAAGCCAAAATTGTGGTCGACTGTCCATTGCGCCGCATTAATCAATATAAAAGCCAAACAAAAGTTGACCACTATAGTTGTTAGGGTGAAAAAAATATTGATTCCGGCATGTTGCCATTTGTTATAACCGAATTTTACAAAAGGCACGGCGCTTTCTATCAACCAAAAAAAAGCAATACCACCTGCCAATATCAAAGCCCTATGTGCAGATGGAATAGAAGAAAAATAATTGATAATTTCGTTCATAACCTTAATTTTTATCAAATATAATAAAATCCCTTTCTACTTGATAAAGCGAAAAGTAAGGTTGATTCTGGGACCAATGGTTTTAGTGGTCTTGGGAATTTGGTGTTTCCAAAAATGCTGCGTTGTTCCTTTCATCACCAACAGACTGCCGTGCTCTAAAACAATTTTGATTTTTTGGTTTTTGATAGTGTTATGTTGCAGGTGAAAAGCTCTTTCGGCACCAAAACTCACCGAAGCTATCACCGGATTTCTTCCCAATTCTTTTTCGTCATCGGCATGCCAACCATTACTGTCTTTTCCGTCTCGATAATAGTTAAGTAAGACCGTAGTAAACCGTTCTCCACAAGCCGCTTCTACGGCTTCTTTTATAAATACCAAGAGTGGATTCCACGGATGGGGTTGCATGACAATATTAGAATAGGAATAAGGCTTACCTTCATTCCCGAATAGCGCTGTCAAACGGGGTTGCGGATGTGTTTTACCATAAACCGTGATAAAATCTTGTTGCCAAGGAATATCGCTTTTCAATTGCATAAAAAGTTCATTTGCCCTGTTCACCTCAAAAAAGTCAGCAAAGTACTCGATCTCGGCATCAGGTAAATCGAAAGTGATTTTGGCAGTAGGAAAAAGTGAATTCATCACACAAAAATAAAGAGAAAAGCACTCAAAACGCTTCTCTCTTAGCAATGATTTATTTCAAAAAAAGGGATTTTTTTATCCGTTTCGGAATAAGAAAGGATTTTATGCTGTTGGCTTTTTCTTCAAACTAACATTCATCATAACAATAGCTAAAATAATCAAAACAATACCTATCCACTGGGAAAGCACCACAGTCTCATTAAGCAACACAAAGGCCATCATAACCGAAACCGGCAATTCAAGCGCTGATACTATACTTCCCAAACCAATCCCCGTTAAAGGGAAACCGGCATTCAATAACATAGGTGGAATAACCGTTCCAAACAAAGCAATCAAAATGCCCCATTTGTAAAAGATATCAAAATTAAATGGTGTATGTTGGGTGAACAAGGCAAACACAAAAACAACAACTGCTCCGCCTAACAACATATACAAACTTCTTTGAGCCGAAGAAACTGAGGTAGCTACTTTATTGGCAGCATACATAGTAGTGGTAAAAGAAGCCGCAGCTAACAACCCTAAAACAATTCCTCTCCAATCCAACTCGAATTCAGCGGAGAAGAGTTTGGTAGCCAAAGCGGTTCCCAACAAAACAACAAATACTGAAAAAATTTTAATGTTTGATGGTCTTTTCTTATCCAACAACATTTCTAAGACCACTCCCATCCAAACGGTCTGCATTAGCAATACAATGCCGATAGATACCGGAATATATTTTACCGCCAAATAATAAAAAATACTGGTTAACCCGGTTGACGTTCCTAAAATCAATAATTTTTTAATGTCGACTGGCGAAGCTTTTACGGCGGTATTGCCAAGTCTGTTCTTTTGAAAAATATTAATTCCCAAAACGACCAAAATACCAATTACAAATTGAGCGGTTATGACTTCTGCCGGTGTGTAATGCAAGCCTTGTGAACTTAAATCGGCATAAGCCAATTTTACAAATGTAGCTAACATACCGTAGCTTGTGGCCCCAAGACCAACTAAGAAAACACCTTTGAGGACTTTGTTTCCAAACATGATTTATTTTTTAAAAAGCCGACAAAGATAGAAAATAGGAATGGTTTTCAAAGGAGATAATACAAAAACAAAAAACCACCACTTGTAAGTGATGGTTTTCTTATTGAGCCGATAGAGGGACTCGAACCCACGACCTGCTGATTACAAATCAGCTGCTCTAGCCAGCTGAGCTACACCGGCGTCTCAATGTGAGTGCAAATATATTTTTTGAATTTTAATTTCCAAAATATTTTTGCACTTTTTTATGGCTATAAAGCGTTGATTTTTTCAACCAATTGATTAGCAGTTTGTTCTAATTCGGCGTTGATTTGTTTGAAATGCGCTTTTTTGTTTTCCACATTTTTTGCATTCACTTTAGTGATTAAAGCGTCGAAAGAAGCGATGGCTTCATCTATGATAGCATTTGTATTTTCAGAAGGTTTTCCGGTAGTAGTCATTTCATAAATGTAAACCGCTTCGATAATATCTCCTAATACAAAATTGATGTCTTTCTTTAAATTCTTAACACTTGCCATTTTATTGTAATTTTAAAATTTCGACAAAAATACGTCAAATCTTTAGAACAGCAACTACGAAATATAAATTTCCAATAAAGCCGCTTGTCCGATCAACTGATAATCAGTTAATGAAGCCGGAAGCAACACTGTACTTCCTATTGTATATTGATAAATTTCTCCGGCTACTCGCAAACTGAATTCGCCCTCGACACACATCAGCACTCTAAAAGTATCAGCTGTTTTGGAAAAGGTTGCAATTCCGTTTAAAGGAATAAAATTTGTGGTAAAATAAGGACAATGCACCACTTCGTTAGATACATTTTCGTTCTTATCATAAAATCGTTGGGCTTCAATTTTATCATAATTCAATGCTTCTAAGGCTAAATCCACATGCAATTCACGGGTGTTGCCTTTGGCATCCTTTCGGTCAAAATCATATACACGATAAGTAATATCAGAAGTTTGTTGGATTTCGGCTATCAAAATTCCGGCACCAATGGCATGTATGGTCCCTGTTTCGAGCATAAAAACATCACCGGATTTTACTTTCTTGGTGTCTAAAATGTTTAATAAGGTTTTGCTCTCCAAATGCTCGAGGTAAGCTTCGGGTGAAGATTTTTCTTTAAACCCTACTATCAATCGAGCATCTTCATCGGCTTGCATCACATACCACATTTCCGTTTTCCCGAAAGAATTGTGTCTTTTTTTGGCCAGTTCATCATTCGGATGCAATTGAATAGATAAATCTTCACGAGCATCTAAATATTTAAACAACAATGGAAACTGCTTGCCAAATCTGGTATAAACCTTACTCCCTAAAATTTCTGTAGGATACAAATTGATTAAATCATTCAGTGTTTTTCCTTTAAAAGTACCATTGGCTATAACACTAACCTCGTTTTCTACAGTAGAAATCTCCCAGCTTTCACCGGTAATTTCAGAGGTTATCGGTTTGTTTAGCATTGTTTTCAATTTGGTTCCGCCCCAAATTCTTTCTTTCAGAATCGGTTCAAATTGTAAAGGATAAAGTGACATGCTTGGATATTTTTGACAAACTTACATTGTTTTAAGCATTTGTAAGGCTTTTTGAATGTGAATTTTGCCCGACATACTATTGAAAACCAACAAAACAATACCGTTTTTATCAGTTACATAAGTTACTCTACCGGGGATTAAACCCAATAGATCATTTGGAACACCAAATAGTTTTCGGAGTTTTCTATTCCCATCGGATAACAAGATAAAAGGCAATCGATAACGCGAAGCAAACTTTTGATGCGATTTCACTGAATCACTGCTTACTCCTATGACTTCGGCTCCCAAAGCTTTAAAATCTTCATATTGATCTCGGAATGAACAAGCTTGTTCGGTACAAACTCGCGTATCATCCTTAGGATAAAAATAAATAACTAAGGATTTACCGGAATAATCTTTACTGTCAAAAGGATTTCCTTTGCTGTCAACTGCCGTAAAATGAGGCAGTTTATCGCCGACTTTAATTGCCATAGTTTAACCTTTATAAGTCACAAAATTTCTGGGCGTTTCGTACAAAACCACCTCTAAATCTTGGTTTGTATCAATATGCGGTCGCAATTTGTTCCAAATCACCACCACTATATTTTCTGCTGTCGGATTTAAATCGGCAAATTCCGGAACATCCAAATTAAGATTCTTGTGGTCGAAAGCATTTTCAATGTGTTCCTTGATCAAATCAGATAAAATCTTTACATCAATCACATAACCGGTTTCCGGATCAATTTCGCCGGTAACCGATACAATCAACTCATAATTGTGGCCGTGAAAATTGGGATTGTTACACTTCCCAAACACAGCATCGTTTTGTTCCATCGACCAATCTTTGCGATACAATCTGTGGGCAGCATTGAAATGGGCTCTGCGGGAAACGGTGACTTTCATAAGATTTGTGATTGTTGATTAACGATTTTTGATTTTTGATTGATTCTGAAATCTGCCTTCAAGATTATTCATTCTTAAATCTTGTGATCCTCGAGGTAATGATAAAACTCATCAAAGATAATTTTAAACCAAACGGTGTATATATCAGGATTTTGAATCATGTCTTGTCGTACTTCTTCAATACACATCCATTTCCAACTTTCTACTTCTTCAGGGTTAATTTGCGGTTCATCATTGTAATAACCAATCATTACATGATCTAATTCATGCTCGGTTAAACCATTATCAAAGGGTGCTTTGTAGATAAAGTGAAACAACTCTTTTAACTCGGTCTTAAATCCCATTTCTTCATACAATCTGCGGGTACCGGCCTGAATATTAGTTTCGCCTTCACGTTGGTGGCTACAACAGGTATTGGTCCATAATAAAGGGGAATGATACTTGTGATACGCGCGTTGTTGCAACATGATTTCATTTTTGCTGTTCAACACAAAAACGGAAAATGCCCTGTGCAAAACGGCTTTTTCATGCGCTTCTAATTTGTTCATCAACCCTATAGGCTCGTCTTGTTCGTTGACCAAGATTACTTTTTCTTCTGTCATAACTTCTAATAATCGCTCAAAAATACGAAAAAAAATCAGCGGCTATAATTCTGCCGATAGAACAACCGTTAAACTTTCCTTAAATCAAGGTAATTTGTAATCTATCAGACATTTCAACTCGTATTTAGCTGTAAATTTGTGGTAGATTTAAAACAATTGCTATGTCAAAATCCATTGTTAATTTCCTGATTTTAGTACCGCTTTTCATATTTAATGCCTGCGGTCAAAACAATAATACCAAGACTAAAAATACTGTTATGGAGAATGTAATTTCTAAACCCGAAAATCCTTATTACTCTAATACCGATACCTCCAAATTGGTTTTAACCGATGAAGAATGGCGCAAAGTATTGCCTCCTGATTTGTATGCCGTTGCTCGACAAGCGGATACCGAAAGAGCTTTTACAGGCACGATGTGGAAAAGTGAAACCAAGGGCACTTACTACTGCGCAGCTTGCGGCTTGAAACTTTTTAAATCCGATCAAAAGTTTGTCAGCAGTTGCGGATGGCCTAGCTTTTTTGAACAAGACAACAAAAAAAGCATTTGGTTCAAAAATGATTACTCTTATGGCATGCAACGCATTGAAGCACTTTGCGGACGATGCGATAGTCATTTAGGCCATTTATTTGATGACGGTCCGGCGCCTACCGGAAAAAGATACTGTATGAATGCCGTTTCATTAGATTTTGTGCCCGATGCTACAGAAAACAAAGGAAATACCGATACTATTGTTTTGGGTGGTGGTTGTTATTGGTGTGTGGAAGCCGTGTACGAACAATTAGACGGCGTTGAAAAAGTGGTCTCCGGCTTCTCAGGCGGAAAAGTAGAAAATCCGAGTTATGAAGAAGTTTGTACCGGAACTACCGGCGCTGCAGAAGTAGTTGAAATTACTTACGACACATCGAAAACCAATTTAGATGAAATTTTTAAAGTGTTTTTTTCCGTTCACGATCCTACTACTTTAAACCGACAAGGTGCCGATGTTGGAACGCAGTACCGCTCGGTAATATTTTATAAAAACGAAGCACAAAAGAAAGCTGCCGAAAGTATCATAGCCGAACTGAACAAAGAAGTATTCAACAATAAAATTGTAACTACTTTAGAACCGTTAAAAGCCTTTTATAAGGCCAAAGACTATCATCAAAATTATTACCAAAACAACCAAGAGCAACCTTATTGCCAAATGGTTATTCAACCGAAGTTGGAGAAGTTTGAAAAAGTCTTCAAAAACAGATTAAAGAAAAATCAGTAATAAAAAAACCTCTCCAAATAAAGAGAGGTTTTTTGTTATAAAATGTAATCCGTATTGATAAAATTTGAAGCTTTACTATTGAGCAATTCCTGTAAAATAGCGTTATTATAGGCATTATCTTTGGAAGCCACAAAAGTTCGGATGGAAAAGGAACGCAAAGCATCATGTATGCTCAAGGTGGCTACTGCCGAATCTTTTCTGCCGGTAAACGGATAAACATCCGGACCACGTTGGCATGAACTGTTTAGGTTCACCCTACAAACCAAATTGACCAAAGTATCAATCAGTGGCGCTATGGTTTTTATGTCTTGTCCAAACAAACTCACTTGTTGCCCATAATTCGATTCGGCCATATCATTCAATGGTTCTTGAATGTCTTTAAAAGTTAAAATCGGAATTACCGGTCCAAACTGTTCTTCATGATACACTCTCATTGTTTTACTAACCGGAAATAAAACCGCCGGAAAAATATAATTTTCGGTTCTTTCACCACCTTTACGATTGATGATTTCCGCACCTTTACTCGTGGCATCATCTATCAATTCCTGAATATAATCGGGCTTTTCTCTTTCGGGCAATGGTGTCAATGCAACGCCTTTGTCCCATGGATTTCCAAACAACAAGGCATCCACTTTATCAGCAAATCTGCGGTTAAATTCGGCAGCTATCGTTTCGTGTACGTACAAAACTTTTAATGCGGTACATCGTTGGCCGTTAAAAGATAATGTACCGGTCAGACATTCTTGAATGGCCAAATCCAAATCGGCATCGGGAAGAATAATAGCCGGATTTTTGGCTTCCAACCCTAACACCAATCGCAATCGGTTTTTATTGGGATGCAAATCTTGTAGCGCTATGGCTGATTTACTGTTGCCTATCAGGGCCAAAATATCAATTTTGCCCGATTGCATTATCGGAGCGGCTACCTCACGACCACGACCGTAAACGATATTAATAACACCTTTTGGAAAACTATCCTGAAAAGCCGCCATCAAAGGGGAAATTAATAACACGCCATGTTTGGCAGGTTTAAAAATTACGGTATTCCCCATAATAATGGCAGGAATTAGTAACGAAAAGGTTTCATTCAAAGGATAATTATACGGTCCTAAACAAAGTACTACACCCAGCGGACCACGGCGCACCATAGCATTCACCCCTTGACTTTTGGTAAAACGAGCACTATCTCGGTCTAATTGCTTGTAATCTTCAATGGTGTCATAAATGTACTCTACCGTTCTGTCAAATTCTTTTTCGGAATCTGTTAGTGATTTCCCGATTTCCCACATAAGGTATTTCACTACTTCACTGCGTGTCGCTTTCATTTGTGCCACAAAGTTTTCCATGCATTTGATACGGTCACTGACTTTCATGGTGGGCCACAAACCCTGTCCGTTGTTGTATGCCGAAACAGCCGCAGTCACCACTTCACTTGCTTCAGGTTCTCCCATAGCAGGAATTGTCCCTAAAAGCGTTGGTGCATAGTTTTCGGTGGAAGAAATGGTGGAATACACAGGAGTGGTTTTTCCGGTCCAATTTTTAAGTTCGCCGTTAACTAAATAAGTATCTTGGTGTAATAAATTATCGATTTGAAATTCGTTGGGTATCGCATTCATAAAAATGATTTTTTATAAAATTACGCTTTTGACGATAACCCCCGACAATGAAAGAAGCAAAGAAATTAACTAAAACGTTGTAACTGAAAACTTTTTAAAAGGAAAGTCGGAAAAACACATTCGGCATGATACCCAAAGTATAAAACTCGCGCCCTTCATAACGCGGATTGGAAAAATCGGAAAGACTAGCGTACTGACGCTCTAACTCTTTGCTGAGTAACGAATGTCGGTTGTAAAGATTGTATACTGACACTCCAATTTTAAAATGATTGCCCTTAGCTGTTTGAAACTGATAAACTGCCGAAACATCCAATCGATGGTAATCGGGCAAACGTTTCGCATTATATGAAATGATATCGCCTGTTTCATTGATAGTACTGTAAGGCTTCCCACTGTGCCAAAACCAACCGGCTGTAAACAAAAATCGGTTCCATTTTTGATTAAAAGCAGCTGTAAAATGGTGTTTAATATCGGCATTGGAAGCAAAATAATCACTGTTGTTTAAGGATTGAAATTGGTTTTGTGAATCCTGATAAGTATAAGTAACCCAAGCACGCCATGTAGCGGCACTCTTTTGCAGCAAAACATCAACTCCTTTGGTAAATCCTTTTCCTCGATGGATATTGTTGTCATTTTGCCCCAAAAAACCTAAGGTATAAGAAGTTATACCGTTGATGTTTTTGTAATATGTCTCTACATCCAATAACCAATTGTGTTTTTTAAAAATGATACCACTACTGTACTGATTGGCTTTTTGTATAGGGTAATCTGAATTGTCAGATAGTACCCAAACGTAATTCTCCAAACTCAAATCGTTGGCGGCCTCTTCTCGAACTTGACTCAAAACCTGACTCCTGCGCTCGTAAGAAGCTTGCCAAATGAAGGATTCCGAGAGATTTTTTTGCATCAAAAATCGCGGTTCAAAACTTGAAACTTTCACTTGGCTGTAAAAATTATAGCGCAAACCGGGTTGAAAATTCCAACGCCCGATATTTTGCTTGTATTGCACAAAACCGGCATGCGTTACATTATACAAATGTTTCAAATCTAAAACCACGCCCAAATCCTGATTATAACTGTTGAACAAATGTGAAATATCATTGCCCAAAACTTGATAACCGAATTCCAATACTGCTTGGTTGGTTAATTGGCTGTTAAAGTTAATCTCGGCACCGGAATCCACCACCCTATTCAACTTTTTAAAAGCTTCAAATCGATTGGATTGGTAAACTGTTTTTTTGAGATAGTCAAAACTGTAGAGCGAATAGTAAACAGTCATTTTTTGGGTAAGTCTCGGACTGTATTTTTGAGACCAATTCAAACTGAACCCATAATTTTCAAGGGTCATTCTTTGATTATTGATACTATCTGTTTCAATCACGTTTTGGTAATCCAAATCGTTTTTAATGACCAAACCCGAAAAGGAAACAGCCGTATTTTCATTAGGCTTAAAATTAATTTTAGCCGAATAATCGTGAAACCTGAATTGGTTATTTTGATTGAAATCTTTGAAATTAGTGTTTTGAAAAACTTTAGTCTCTAACTGGCTAAAGGTTGGTGATTGCCACCATTCCGATAGGGATTTTCGCCCGGAAAGTTGCAATCCCAATTTGTTTTTTACCAAAGGTATTTGTGTGTAAGCATCAATATTGAGTGCGTTAATCCCTGCATTGGCTTTAACAGTATTCGAAATTTTATCCGTCGTTTGCATATCAATAACGCCTGAAACTCGCTCTCCATATTTCGGACTCAACGCTTTGTTGTAATAGTTTACCGTTTGCTCCACATTTGGATTGATACTCGAAATCATGCCAAACAAATGTCCGGGATGATATAGTCGAATGCCGTCCATCAATATCAAATTTTGATCTGCCGTTCCGCCACGTATGTATAATCCTGTGGCTGTTTCATTGGGACTTTTCACTCCGGGCAATTGTTGTAAAGATTGTAAAATATCGGCATCGGTAATCCCGGGAAGCGTTTGCACTTTTTGAGGAGAAATAATAAAATTTTGGCTGGTTTTCCGAATCCCTTTGGCCAAAAACTCTTCTACTATAACTTCTTTAAGCGGAATAATTTCAGTCTTTTCTGTCAAGGCAACGGAATAAAATCTTTCGTTGATCTTGATGACTTTAACCAAAGCCTGATGTTCCATTTCTGCATGAACTTCTGCCAAACTATATTGCTTTTGAGGAAGTGAAATACTTCGGGCAACCATTAAAGAGTCGATATAAGAATATTTAACCGCAAATGCTTTCTCGAGATCGGAAAGCACTTGGGTGAGTTTGGTATTGTTATAATAAAACGACTCCTTTTTTTGCGCCCATGAAAAAGACATCCAGCACCAAAAGAAGCCAAATAAAATTATTTTATTCATTCCGAAATGATAATTTTTCCGCTACTGTTTTTACTGAATTTTAATTGTAAAGGTAAACAAATGGTTTGCAAGGCTACCGTTGCCTCTTTGTGGGTAAATGTTCCGGTAAACTTAATGTTTTCTATGTGTTTCGGGTAATCAACTTCCACATTGTATTGTTTTTTGAATTGCTCAATCACGTAACGCATCGGCACATTTTTAAACGATGTTTCTCCGGAGATCCAGGTAGGCTTTGAAGCATTAACCTCAGCCCAATTTTCCGAAGTAGCAGTATAAAAACGCACACACTCGCCTTGAGTTAAAATGGTGGACTTGTCTTTTTGGGTGACTTGTACTTTGCCTTCATAACACTTTACTTCGAAAAAATCTCGGAACGCAATTACATTGAATTTAGTCCCCAAAACGCGTATGTTCCCCAGCGAAGTTTCTACCGTAAACGGACTGCCTTTTTCGACTTCAAAAAAAGCTTCGCCTTCTAAATGCAAAGTTCGTTTGTATCGGAAAGCATTGCTATAGGTTAGTGTTGATTTGGCATTGAGTGACACTTTAGAATGATCGGCCAACGTAATCATTTCGGTTTTTCCAAAACCGGTTGTGATTGTATTTTGAACTATAAAAAAATGATAAACACCAAACATAATCAGCAAACAAGCAGCGATTGAAACATAAGGCCAAAGCGGAATAACTCTTGTTTTAGTTTGCTTTTTATGGGCTAACTTTTGTTTTACGGCACTAAAATTCTGCTCCAAATCGGGAGAACTGATTTCAAAACCGTCGAGTGCATTTCTTATCTTTTGATAAGCCTCAAAATCCTCCTCTGAAACCAATTGCTTTAATTGTTCATCGGTAATTTTATAGGTCAACCAATCGGATAAATACGTTTCGTTTTGCGCTTTCATCATACTAAATTTCAAACGTTTTTCACTACTTTTCTCAAGGATAACAATGCCAAATGCATCCGTTTTTCTACAGCTTTCACCGATAAATCCAAAGCGGCTGCAATTTCGGCATACGATTGGTTATCGAAGCGATTCATCAAGAATACTGTTCTTTGTTTTTCGGGTAACTCATTGATGGCTTTTTCCAATTGGGTTTTCAATTCGGTTGCTTCCATCAAAAAATCAGGCGACTCTTTGTGTGTTGATTTGGGTTGGAATTGTAACTCAAAATTAGTAACCACTTGGTTGTGCTTGATTTTATTCAATGACAATCGAATGGCTGTAGTATACAAAAAACTTTTGGCTTGTTCAGGTTGCAGTATACCACAATTTTCCCAAAGTTTGACAAAAGCATTCTGTGCAATATCTTCAGCACTCTCGGTATCACCTCTGAATTTATAGACCAAAAAGTTACGCAACACTTTGAAATTAGTGTCAAATACCGAACGGAACACCGCCTCGGAACAGAGCTTAGCTTTTTGATTTTCGTTTCTCATAGCTTACAATACAGACACAACCTTAGGGTTAAGGTTGTGTCGTGATTGAAATTCTTCCCAATTTATTTATATGTTTAGTTGCAATTAGCCGCGATAGCTGCTTCAAAGCCGGCTTGATTGGCCACAGTAACAGATACCTGACCGGTTGGTGTATTAAAAGTTACAGTTAACGGATAAACAAAAGCCGGAATATTGGATTGTGACGGGTTGTAATACTGTAAAACAGTACCATTGTCATTGGCAGTTACCAAAGCCCCTTGCGACTGAATTTGTACCGGAAAAGCAATATTAAAACATGTCCCTAATTGATTCCCAAAGTTGCCAGACGAAGTTTGACAAACCGGTGCTGCCCATTGTTGAGTAGCGTTGCAATCGAAATTATTTCCTATTCTGATTACAAAATAATCTGAAGATGAACCTAAACTCGGATAACTCGGGATGGTTAACGGCAAATCGGCTAAAAGGTAAGTTCCAACCCAAGCTCCTAAAGAGTTGTACACTGAAAAATAAGCTGAATCTGTATTGGCATAATCAAAATCAACGGTCAAAGGATAAGAAGAACTGTTAGCATTACAAACGCCCGGAGTCGCTGTTACATTAGTGATCTCACAAGCTGGAGCACACGACACCAAGTCGTTTTGGGTATAACCATCGCACTCGGCCAAACAAATGTTGGAGTATTCTACGATGCCATTTGCTGTTTGCACACAAACCGGATTATAATCGGCTGTACAAATACAAGATCCTGAATTGCCATCGCAATCATCATACAAATCAAACAACTCGTTCAAACTGTTGACTTCAATAACTTCATTATTTTGAGTGACATTAAAAGGGAAAACCAAATCTACTACATCGCCAACTATCAACATCGACTCCAATTCTCCTTGTGTATTTACAACTATAGTGGCTCCGTTACTATTGATGACAGAAATCGGAAAAATCATTTGGAAACAACTAAATTGCAATACATCATCGTTAATAGTGTTAAATCCGCAACCTTCAACCAGAGCATAAAATTCGGTTTCATCATCAATGGTGATTACGGCTCCTTGTTGCTGTACTTGGAACGGAAAAGCAATGCCGGTAATAAACAAGGTTTCAGTCTCGGCAGCTAAAATATCTAACAAACCAGCTTCAGTGGCTACTGTTATTACAGTACCATCGTTATATGACAAAGTCAACGGATAAACAAATTGAAAACAGAACAACTGGTCTTGTGGCGTATTAGCGTTTCTGCCACTGATGTTGTTGGCTTTTTTAATTTCGTTTAAAGTAGTACGCAAAGCGACACTTTTGGAAGTCACAATCTCGTTTTCTACCGGATCGTTATCGGAACAAGAATAAAAACCGGCTACGGCAACGGTTAACAATAAGAGTGCAATTTTTAGCTTTTTCATTTTGATTTATGATTTAGTGTTTTAAGGTTAGACAACACAAAAGGCCACCACCCTACTTTTTTAAAACAAAAATGAAAATTAATTTATTTTAGGAGACTTTCGGCTATTTTAAGTGCACATTTTTCACCATCAATGGCAGCCGAAATGATACCACCTGCAAAACCGGCACCTTCACCACAAGGATACAAGCCTTTGATTTGTAGGTGTTCTAAGGTTTCGTGGTCGCGCGGAATTCTGACCGGTGATGACGTCCGACTTTCGGGCGCGTGCAGTATGGCCTCGTTTGTCATATAACCTCGCATGGATTTGCCAAACTGGACAAAACCTTCTCGCATGATTTGGGTTAAAAAACCGGGAAATACCTGTCCGAGTTCTACCGAAGTCGTTCCCGGAACATAAGACGTTTTGGGAATGGAAGAAGACAATTTATTTTGGGTAAAATCGACCATGCGTTGCGCCGGTACTTTTTGGGTTTGACCTGCCAAATACCAAGCTTTTTGCTCGATGGCTTTTTGAAATTCCATTCCGGCCAGTGCTCCGAATTTGGCAAAAGGTTTAAAATCTTCCAATTTTAATTCGACTACAATCCCGGAATTAGCAGTAGCTTGATCGCGTTTGGAGGGCGACCAACCGTTGGTTACCACTTCACCCGGACTGGTAGCACAAGGCGCAATCACACCACCCGGACACATACAAAACGAATACATCCCTCGGCCGTTGACTTGCTTCACTATCGAATAAGGCGCCGGAGGCAAATATTCACCACGGAAATCACAACTGTATTGGATTTTATCGATTAACGCCTGAGGATGTTCAGCACGAACACCTAAGGCAAACGGTTTGGCTTCGATTAAGATTTTTTTTCGATCTAACAATTCAAATATATCACGAGCGGAATGTCCGGTAGCCAAAATGACTTTGTTGGCCGAAATAGTATCGCCATTTTGGGTAACAACACCTTGAATTTCGTTGTTTTTGATGAGAAAATCGCTCACACGAGTTTCAAACAAAACCTGTCCACCACACTCGATAATTTTTTCTCGGATATCTTGAATAATCTGAGGCAATTTGTTGGTCCCAATGTGCGGATGCGCTTCGACTAAAATATCAGGAGTAGCGCCGAAAGCGACTAACAATCGTAAAATTCTATCTACATCGCCTCGCTTTTTAGAACGCGTGTACAATTTGCCATCAGAATACGTTCCGGCACCGCCTTCTCCGAAACAATAATTGGAATCTTCATTAACAATGTGGTCGCGGTTGATGGCTTTTAAATCACGGCGGCGACCACGAACATCTTTCCCTCGTTCAATTACTATTGGTTTTAGACCTGATTCTATCAATTGCAAGGCTGCAAATAATCCGGCCGGTCCTGCGCCTACTACAATTACTTCTTGGGCATTGCTGACGTTAGGATAATCAGGCAGTTCGATGGCAGATTCCGAATAGGTTTCGCCTTTCAGAAAGACATTTGCCTTAATATTAAATTTAATGGCTTTTTGACGGGCGTCAATAGAACGTTTTACAACCACTACTTTTTGAATGTCGCTCACGGCAACTTGAAACAACTTAGCCACATGCTCATTGAGCTGGGTTTCACTGTGAGCGGTTTCGGGAGAGACTTGAAAAAGTAATTCGCGCGGCATGATTTAATTTTCAGCAAAAGTACACAAATCGAATTACTTTTTTTCCTCAAAAGCGTGCAGTGCAAACGAAGCCAACCAATGTTCTCCTTCATAATTACCATCAACCACAGCAGGCAGAGAAAAATTGAAATGAAAATCGGCCAAAGGTTTTAAATGAGCAAAAGGTTTCGGGTATTGATTGATTAATCGGTAAAAATTCCATGCTCTGCTGAAATTTAAGCCGTCAAGGTGTACCAAATGGCCATCGGTACGATCGGAAACACGAGCCACTTCCCAAGTAAACTTTTTGGAAAAGAGTTGCGGAGCGAACTTTTTAAGCCAAATCAGGAAGTCGCCTTCCGGCAAAACCCGTTGCATTAAAGCCATTTCTTCCAAACAGGGCGACAGGAAATCTGTTCCGCTCGGTTCCCAAGTAAAAGGACAATTTTCATCTTTAGCGAACATTCGAACTGCATTGTCACGGATGCTTTGTTGGAATCTTTGGTTTTTAGAATGCACTGCATAATCCCAAGCAAAGGTCAATCCGAAAGCGGTATTGGTGTGTGTACCTACCCTAACCGGATACAGTAGTTTAGGTAAAAACTCGATGTATCGCTCGATAATAATATCGGATAACGGCTTTAGGTTTTGCGCTAATTCTTGGGCAAATGGTTCGTTGTAGGCTTCTAATTCTAATTGGAGTTTGAGCAACCAATTCCAACCGTACATACGCTCGAACGATTTTTCGTGTTTCTTGTTGAGATAGTCTATTTCGACCTGAATATTGGCTTTCGATAAATTGGTTTGCAATTTTTGAATAATCAGCGTGCGATTGGGCAAATTCGGAAATCGTTTCAGCAAAAAAACCAAACTCCAATGACCGTGAACCGATGAGTGCCAATCGAAACAACCGTAAAAAGTTGGGTGCAACTTTTTAGGCGATTGAATTTCGGTGCTGTCCAATAGCATTTGTCCCAGTTTATTAGGATATTCTTGTTGCAGACATTTTAAAGGTAAAGAAGCCAAATGTTGGGCTTGTTCGAGGGTCAATTCTTGCGCACCAACTGAGCTACTGACGCAAAGCAGGATGTATAAGAGATATTTCATGGATTTGCTTTTTTTCAAATGTAGCAAAAAGTTAACTTTGTCGGACAAATTCGTTTTTATGTCGAGACTAATCAAACTCATTTGGGATTTTCGCGGACCGGCTTCGGCGAAAACTGCAGAGCATCATGAAATTCATTTAAAAGAATTCATCGCTATGGAAAAATTACCGATAACCATTACGGGGTTTGAAGTTAAAAACGAAATGCACGCTATTGCTTTTATTGTAGTGAATGACGAGCAAATGATACCGTTGCGAGATGCCTTAAAACCGCACCGAGGGGAATTGTATTTACCATAAAAAAAGAGAAGCAATTGCTTCTCTCCTCTAATTCGCTACTTCACTGATGAATTTGATACGCATCAATCGAAGTTCTTCTATATCATAATCGCCGTCGAACTCTTTGAGGGCTTCTTCGATTTTGTCAGTTTCAGAATCCATAAAATATTCGTGGATTTCCTCTTGCTGGTCTTCGTCCAAAATTTCGTTAATCCAATAATCAATGTTGAGTTTGGTACCGGAATATACGATTTGCTCCATTTCTTTGAGCAAGGTATCCATATTCATTCCTTTGGCTCTGGCAATATCATCTAAAGATAATTTACGGTCAATGTTTTGGATGATATACAATTTGTTAGAAGAGTTGGCTCCGGTCGATTTTACGACCAAATCATCCGGACGAATGATATCGTTGTCTTCTACGTAACGGGCAATTAACTCTACAAAATCTTTTCCGTATTTTTTGGCTTTGCCTTCACCTACTCCGTGCACATTGCTTAATTCGTCAATGGTTATAGGATATTTGAGCGCCATGTCTTCCAAGGACGGATCTTGGAATACCACGAAAGGTGGAACACCCAATTTTTTGGCCACTTTTTTTCGCAATTCGCGCAACATTGCCATCAAAGCTTCATCGGCTGTACCACTCGATTTAGAGGCTGTTACTATGGCTTCGTCTTCGTTTTCACTGTATTCATGGTCTTCCGACATTAGGAAAGAAGTTGGATTATTGATAAACTCTCGTCCGGCATCTGAAACTTTCAAAATACCGTAAGTTTCTATGTCTTTGGAAAGTAATCCGTCTACCAATACTTGTCGGATTAAAGCCATCCAATAGCGTTCATCATAATTGGCGCCGCAACCGAAGAATTTTTGGGTATCTGTTCGGTGTGCTTTGATGGTGGCATTTACGCGTCCGATTAGGGTAAATACCACTTCTTTAGATTTGTATAAATGCTTGGTATCGCGCACCACTTCTAACAACATTTTGACTTGGTCTTTGGCTTCAACTTTGGTTTTCGGATTTCTTACATTGTCATCCATATCGGCACCTTCGCCGTTTTCGCTGTCGAATTCTTCTCCGAAATAATGCAATAAAAATTTGCGTCTGGAAATGGAAGTTTCGGCATAAGCCACCACTTCTTGCAACAAGGCAAAACCAATTTCCTGTTCGGCCACCGGTTTTCCCGACATAAACTTCTCGAGTTTTTCTACATCTTTATAGGAGTAATAAGCCAAACAATGGCCTTCACCACCATCACGTCCGGCACGTCCGGTTTCCTGATAGTAACTTTCGAGTGATTTCGGTATATCGTGGTGGATTACAAAACGCACATCAGGTTTGTCGATTCCCATTCCGAAAGCAATAGTTGCTACCACCACTTCTACATCTTCCATAAGGAACATGTCTTGGTGTTTGGCACGGGTTTTAGCATCTAATCCGGCGTGATAAGGAACGGCACTGATACCGTTTACTTGGAGCACTTCGGCTATTTCTTCAACCTTTTTTCGACTCAAGCAGTATATAATACCCGATTTTCCTTTGTTTTGTTTGATAAAGCGAATGATGTCCGCTTCTATATTTTTGGTTTTGGTACGTACTTCGTAAAACAAATTCGGACGGTTGAAAGACGCCTTAAACGTTTTGGCATCAGTCATGTCCAAATTCTTGAGAATATCTTCCTGCACCTTTGGCGTAGCTGTTGCGGTCAATCCGATAACAGGTACATCGCCCAATTGTTTGATGATGTGTCTTAAGTTGCGGTATTCAGGTCTGAAATCGTGTCCCCATTCTGAAATACAGTGTGCTTCATCAATGGCTACAAAAGAAATGGGCACGCTTTGTAAAAACTCTACGTATTCCTCTTTAGTTAATGATTCGGGAGCAACATACAACAGTTTGGTAATTCCGGAAGTAATGTCTTTTTTAACCTGATTGATTTCGGTTTTGGTTAGCGATGAATTCAATACGTGCGCGATTCCATTCTCAGAAGACAAACTCCTGATGGCATCCACTTGGTTTTTCATCAAAGCAATTAGGGGTGAAACTACGATGGCTGTTCCTTCTTGAATAAGAGCCGGTAACTGGTAACATAATGATTTTCCGCCTCCTGTGGGCATGATAACGAATGTATTTTGCTTGGCAATGATACTTTTGATGACTTCTTCCTGTAATCCTTTAAATTGGCTGAAACCAAAATACTTTTTTAATTCTTTATGGATGTCAATTTCGTTTAAATTCATTCTGTGTTAATCGTATTTTTACATAAATTTGCAAACATAAAGATACGACTTTCTTTTATACACACAAATTTTATATTCGTACAATTTTGATCTCAAAAGAAACCATTTTAGCCTCTGCCCAAAAGACCATTTTAGCTGAAAGTGAAGCCATTTCGCGATTGGTCGATTTTATAAATGATGATTTTGTTAAAACCGTAGAAATCATTTATCAAGGAACCGGAAGATTAGTGGTTACCGGAATCGGAAAAAGCGCCATCATTGCTCAAAAAATTGTAGCTACTCTTAATTCAACCGGAACGCCTTCATTGTTTTTACATGCCTCTGAAGCCATTCACGGTGATTTGGGTATGGTGCAGCCGGGCGATGTGGTAATTTGTATTTCCAAGAGCGGGAATAGTCCTGAAATTAAAGTATTGGTACCGTTATTAAAAAGATTCGGCAACAAATTAATTGCCATTACAGGAAACACCACCTCTTTTTTAGGCAAAGAAGCGGATTATGTTTTGAATACTTATGTGGAGAGCGAGGCTTGTCCGAATAACTTAGCCCCTACCAACAGTACAACTGCGCAATTGGTTATGGGTGATGCATTAGCCGTTTGCTTGATGGAAATGCGTCAATTTACTGCTGAAGATTTTGCCAAATATCACCCCGGCGGTGCTTTGGGTAAAAAATTACTATTGAGAGTCGGCGATATGCTAGACACTACTCACAAACCGGTCGTTGCACCTGAAGCTAATATCAAAACGGTGATTATGGAGATTTCCGAAAAACGTTTAGGCGTAACAGCTGTGGTAGAAAACGATAAAGTTATAGGTATTATTACCGATGGTGACATCAGAAGGATGCTCAACAAAACGGAAACTATTTCAGGCTTGACTGCTAAAGACATCATGACTGTAAACCCGAAAAGAATCAAATCGACTGACTTGGTTAGTGATGCTTTGAACATTTTAGAAGATTTTTCCATTACACAATTGGTGGTGATTGATCAAGACGAATACAAAGGCGTGATTCATTTACACGATATTTTAAAAGAAGGCATTGTATAATGGCAAAGAAAGAGCTTAAAGAAATGTCGTTCCTCGATCATTTAGAGGAATTCCGTTGGATGTTGGTCAGAAGCACCATTGTTATCATCACCATTGCTTGTGCTTCCTACTTCATAGACGATTTTATCTTCAATGAAATTATTTTCGGACCACAAGATCCTAATTTTGTGACCTACGAGTTTTTCTGTAAAGTCACCCGCTTTTTTGGAGTTGATGACTCTTATGCTTGCGCCACCGAATTCTCTTTTATCATTCAAAACACGGAAGTTGGCGGACAATTTTCCATTTATCTTTGGATACTAATTACCACCGGTTTTATCTTAGGATTTCCCTATGTTTTATGGGAAATTTGGAAATTCATCCGTCCGGCCTTATACGAAAACGAACGTAAAAAAGCCGGCTTGTTTATTGTGATTTCATCGCTTTTGTTTTTTATCGGAGTGCTATTTGGTTATTTCATCATAGTTCCTTTAACCATCAACTTCTTTGCAACTTTTAATGTAAGTCCGACCGTAGTCAATCAGTTTACGGTTGACTCATATATTAGTATGATAAAGACTTCGTTGATAGTAAGCGGATTGGTTTTCGAATTGCCTATTTTTGTTTATTTCCTTACCAAATTGGGGTTAGTTACTCCGGCTTTCCTGAGAAAATACCGAAGAGCAGCCATCGTAATCATTTTAATTGTGGCGGCTATAGTTACACCACCGGATATTCCGAGTCAAGTAATAGTTTCGATTCCGATATTGATTTTATATGAAGCCAGCATATTGATATCAGCATTTGTTACGAAAAAAGAAAAAGAAAAAGAAAATGAGTGATTTAGTAAAAGAATTTAACGATTATCGTTCTAAAATGAACGAAAAGTTATTGGCAGACAACAATAAAATTGTAAAGCGAATATTTAATCTGGATACCAATGCTTATGCCGAAGGCGCTTTAGACGTAAAAACGAAAGAGCTTTTAGGGCTGGTCGCTTCCGCTGTTTTGCGTTGTGATGACTGCATCAAATACCATTTGGAAACCAGTTATAAAGAAGGTGTTTCCAAAGAAGAAATGATGGAAGCCATGGGCATTGCCACTTTAGTAGGCGGCACCATTGTGATTCCGCATTTGAGAAGGGCATACGAATTTTGGGAAGCACTTGAAGAAAGCAATCAGTAGGGAGATTCTGGTTGGGAGTTTTCCAAAATTAGCGTTAAAACCAAAAATTAAGCAAATGGATTTTGTTTATTTGCATTTACAAAAACTTAGTCACTCAGTAACTTAGCCTCTCAGGCACTCAAAAGAAATGAAATTAAGAGCCGAAAATTTAGTCAAAACTTACAAGGGAAGAAGTGTGGTTAAAGGCATTTCCGTAGAAGTAAATCAGGGAGAAATTGTGGGGCTTTTGGGACCAAACGGTGCCGGAAAAACCACCTCTTTTTATATGATTGTTGGATTGGTAAAACCCAACTCCGGGAATATCTATTTAGACGACATGAATATTACTGATTTTCCTATGTACAAACGCGCCCAACACGGGATAGGCTATTTGGCACAAGAAGCTTCTGTTTTCAGGAAACTGAGTATTGAAGACAATATCCTCAGTGTTTTGCAATTGACCAAACTCAGCAAAGAAGAGCAAATTGCTAAAATGGAAAGTTTGATTGCCGAGTTCAGTTTGGAACACATCCGAACCAACCGCGGTGATTTACTTTCAGGTGGTGAAAGAAGACGAACTGAAATTGCCCGTGCTTTAGCTACCGACCCGAAGTTCATCTTACTTGATGAGCCTTTTGCCGGGGTTGACCCGGTAGCGGTAGAAGACATTCAAAGAATTGTAGCCCAACTGAAAAATAAAAACATAGGCATCTTAATTACTGATCACAACGTACAAGAAACCTTGGCCATTACCGATAAAACTTATTTGATGTTTGAAGGAGGCATCTTAAAAGCCGGAGTTCCTGAAGAATTGGCTGAAGACGAAATGGTACGCAAAGTATATCTCGGACAAAACTTCGAGTTACGCAAAAAGAAATTGCATTTCTAATCTCAAAATTTATTATCGTGAAAAACCCAAGTCAGGAAACACAGAAAGAATGGCGTACCAATAAGAAATATTGGAAATGGGGCCTATTTTACTACAACAAAGAAGATGACCGCTTACTGGTAGATAAACCTAATCCAAACTATGGCGCTACCATAAACTTTGCGCACAAAAAATCGTATCTTTTTTTTGTTGGAATGTTACTCTTTTTCGGATTAGTAATCTTATCTATTTTACTGAGTCAATAAAAAAGCTTCCTATTTGGAAGCTTTTTTATTCGTTATATTATTAAAAATTGAGAGTAAAACATATACCAGTATAATCAAAGGTACAGCCAATATCTTCAAAAAAACCAACATCAAAACCGATAACAACAAAAAGAAAAGTTGCAGTTTGTACTTGGCAACACTGAAATTCTTAATCTTCAAAGAAAAAAGCGGAATCTCGGCATTCATCACATAAGCGCTTACTAAGGTGATAATCAATAACACCCATATGTTCATTAAATCACCTAAAACTATCCCTTGAAAATGAAAATCCACAATTAAAGGCAGACTGGTGATAAACAAAGCATTAGCAGGTGTAGGTAACCCGATAAAAGAATCTGATTGACGGCTATCTATATTGAAATTAGCCAAACGATAACAAGCACCCAAAGTAATGATGAAACCAACAAAAGGAAGGTAAAAAGTGATATTTGTATCAAAGGCATTGCTGTTCATGATGTATTCGGTAAACTTTATATCATACAACATCTTGTACATCACAAAACCGGGAACTACACCACTTGTTACCATATCGGCTAAAGAATCTAACTGAACGCCTAAAGGTCCGGCCACATTAAACTTTCGAGCAAAAAATCCGTCGAAAAAGTCAAAGAAAATACCCAAACAAACAAAGCCGAAAGCCCATAAAAACTGGAAATTAGAAACCCATACTAAGGCCACGCAACCACAAAATAAATTCAGCATCGTAAAGAAGTTGGGAATCTGGACTTTGAGGTTCATGTATCGCGTTTGTTTATTTTTTAGAAATGCAAATTTAATACAATAAGTTGCAGACTTCTGCGTTTTATATTCAAGATTTTTATGTGATATTTGTAAAAAGAAAAATTGCCTTGAAAAAAACAATTGCTATTCTGTTGCTTTTTATTAGCCTGATGTCTCATGGTCAAGCCGTTAGAAAATACTCCAACGAGTTCATGAACATCGGAGTAGATGCAGCAGCTTTGGGCATGTCGAATGCCGTAACGGGTTATACAGGCGATGTCAATTCCGGTTACTGGAATCCGGCCGGATTATTAAAAATTGAAGACAGTGAAGCTGCTTTAATGCACGCCAGTTATTTTGCCAATATTGCCCAATACGATTATGCCGCTTACGCTAAAAAAATAGACGACAGAAGTGCTTGGGGTGCTTCCCTGATTCGCTTTGGAGTCGATGATATCCTGAATACCACGCAATTAATCGATAGCGAAGGTAACATTGATTACAACCGTATCAGTCTTTTCTCAACGGCCGATTACGGTTTAACTTTTTCCTATGCCCGCCAAATGAAACTCGAAGGTTTTCAATACGGTGTGAATGCGAAAGTGATTCGACGAGTGATTGGCGATTTTGCGAATTCTTGGGGATTTGGTTTTGATGTTGGCTTGCAATTCGACAGAAACGATTGGCATTTCGGATTGATGTTGCGCGACATTACAACTACCTACAACGTTTGGGCTATAGACGAAGACAAATACCAAGATATCCAAGATGCTGTGGCGGGACAAAATCAGGAATTGCCTGAAAGTACCGAAATTACTATGCCAAAAGCACAATTGGGCATCGCTAAAAAATTTGAATTTCATTACGATTATACGCTATTGGCAGCCGTCAATTTAAACATGCAATTCGCCCGAACCAATGATGTGATTGCCTCAGATGCCGTGAGCATTGACCCTGCAGTTGGTTTTGAATTTGGCTATACTGATTTGGTTTTTCTGCGTGCCGGTGTGGGAAATTTTCAAAACGTGCAACAATTGGACGGTTCAACTAAAGTAAACTTTCAGCCCAATATTGGTTTAGGCTTTAAATACAAAGGCATCCAAATAGATTATGCTTTGACCGACTTGGGCGACCAAAGCGCTGCATTGTACTCCAATATTTTTTCGGTTAAAGTCGATTTGAGTATTTTTAGATAAAAATTTATGTTGCAAAAAATAGGGTTCTTACTCCTACTCGCCTTCAGTGTTAGTGCTTTTTCTCAAAGTCCGAAACTCTCCGAAAAAGCGGAAGTCAGTATTTTTACCTGTGGTCGCGGGGAACAATTGTACTCCACTTTCGGGCACACAGCACTGCGCATTAAAGATGAAGCAAACCAACTCGATGTGGTTTTTAACTACGGTACTTTCGATTTCAGAACAGAAAACTTTTACTTGAAGTTTGTTAAAGGCGATTTGCAGTATTTTATGAGTGTGACTTCGGTGGAAGAATTCATATACGAATACCAAACCGATGGCAGAGAAGTGATAGAACAAACGCTGGATTTACCTTTAAGCAGCAAGCAAAAACTACTGAACGAATTAAGTGCCGCGCTTTACAGCTCAGAACGTTATTACACCTATAAATTCATCGATCGCAATTGTACCACTATGGTGAATGAAAAAGTTGGTGGTCTTTTAAGCGGTAAAACGTTAGAGAAAGTAGATGACAAAACCATCAGTTACCGCGAATTGCTTTATCCTTATTTTGAAAATTACTTTTGGTACAAACTGGGCATAAATATCATCTTCGGAGCAAAAACCGATGCCAAAGCGGAACAATTGTTTCTCCCAATCGAATTAATGCACAGCTTAGACCAAGCTAAAATGGACGGAAAATCGTTGGTAACAAACAAAAACACTTTGGTTGAAGGAACTCCGGAAACTCAAGCCCTATTTTCTTTTTTCAATAGCATTTACTGCATTATCACTTTTTTGGGGCTGCTATTGTTGTTCAACAAACGTTGGTTGTTTTTGAGCTATTTGTTTGTTTGCGGTCTTTTAGGCTTATTCCTTTGTTTGGTCGGATTGTACTCAGAACATCAGGAGGTGTTGTGGAATTACAATGCGTTGTTATTTAGCCCGCTTTTTTTACTGTTGCCTTTCCTTAAAAAAGAAGGGTTGCGAAAAGTGAGTCTTTTCAGCGTTGCTTTGTTGTTTGTTTACGCCGTTATAATGGTTAACAAGCCACATTTGCCTATCATGTTACCATTTATGATGTCGACTTTGTATATGTTGTTGAAAATAATCGGAGCGAATCCTTTGAGATTATTGTCCCCTGTAAAATAAAACCGTACTGAAGGTTTTAAACAAGATATTGAAGTCGAGAAATAAGCTGCGGTGTTTGATGTAATACAAGTCGTATTGCAATTTTATCAAGCTGTCGTCGATGGTTTCTCCGTAAGAATAATTGACTTGTGCCCAACCGGTTAATCCGGGTTTTATGACATGACGGGTTTCATAAAACGGCATTACTTCGGCAATTTCATTCACAAATACAGGACGTTCCGGTCTTGGACCGATTACCGCCATGTCGCCTTTTAAAATATTATAAAACTGAGGAAACTCATCTATTCTGGATTTTCTCATGATTTTCCCGAACGGTGTTACCCGCGAATCATTGGAAGTAGCAAAAACAGCTCCCGCTTTTTCGGCATTTTTTATCATCGTTCTGAATTTCACTATGCTGAATACTTTACCGTTTTTCCCAACTCGTTCTTGGGTGTAGAATAATTTCCCCTTGTTACCCAAAAGATTTCCAATCAACACTAAAGGCAGAATGACAAGACCAACAGCCAATCCAATCAACGAGATAACAATTTCTAAAAAACGAACAACCGTAAGATACAAATGGTTTTGATTGCTTCGGCTAAAAGGGAAATACCTGTAAAAATCGCGGGAAACATATTGCACCGGAATGCGTTGCGTAATGGTTTCGTATACCTGAGTGTACTCTCGGATAATGAAACCGTTCTCCAACAAATGAATCAATTGGTTGTAAAGACTAACCGTAATTCCATCTGTTTTTTGAGAAGCAATAACTACCTCTGAAACGGAATTTTGCTTGACAAAAACCTCCAAATCATTGATGTCTATACTTTTGATGTTGTGCAAATTAACCTCTGACAGATTGGTACTGTCCGAATTGACAAACCCCAAAACACGGTAGTGTGGATCGGCGCTCTCCAAACCGTCAACCAATTCTTTAACTTGTTCTTTATCACAAACTAAAATCACTTTCTTCACAAATCGATTGGAGGCAAAAAAACGTACATATAACATCCTCCAAACAAATAATGCCCCGAAAATAGCAAAGAAGAATATGAGAATTTGCAAACGATTGGAAGGTAAAACCGGGGTATATAAAGGCGTTAACAAATACGACAATACAGTAATCGAAGTAGTAAGTATGATACTTTTAATAACTTGGTACTGATTACTAGCCACCTGTAAATTGTACATTTCGAAAACGGAACCGAAAAACAACAAATACAAGCCTAAAACTATAGTCCAGTAATAATTGGTAGCCGAAATATTGAAATAATCAAACTGAAAAATAATCCCCACAAAATACAATGAAAAGAGCACCGAAAGAAAGTCGAATAGTCTCAACAATACCTTTCTCTCTGATACCTCAAAGTGTATGTCTTTGCGTTTTTTCATTTAAATAAATTCAAATTTCGAAGCGCAAGTTAATAAATATTAACGAACTATCGGAGTAAATCAGTCCACTGTTTTCTGATGATATTCCAATCAAAACCTTGTACCATTTTGTAGGCATTGGCCACTAAAAAATCTGAAAGCTTGGGCTCAGAAAAAAGTCTTTCAATCTGAAAAACCATAGCCTCGAGATCGTTATCATCTACCAAAAGTGCATTTTCTTGATGTTGCAACAAAAAAGGAATTCCGCCAACGTTGGTAGACACTACCGGCAAACCTAAAGCCATAGCCTCAATAACGCTAACCGGTGTATTGTCAAAATGGGTAGTATTCAGAAACAAATTGTAGTCTTTAGACAAGTTTGTCCATTCGGCTTTGGTCAATTTTCCGGTAAAACAAACTTCTACCGCATTTTCTTTAGCATAAGCCACAGTAGCATCGTAACTCTCATCTTTTTTAGGACCAACCATGCAAAGTTGTGCCGCCGGAAACTTTTTCTTCAATTCCAACAAAACTTTAACGGCTAAAATAGGGTTGTAAATTTGGGAGAAGGAACGAACCCAGAGGATTTTGGGGACATCAAAGTTTCGAGCTTGAAAATCGTATTTCTCTAATTCAATGGTGTTGGGAATATGTATTAAATTTCGGTATCCTTTGTGCTTAAATGCTTCATAAAGATAAGGAGACGGCGCAATATTTTGATAGGCATTTTTAAAAATCAAATCACACCAATAAGGGCTTTTTTGGAGTCGGTTCGGCAAGTCACCTCCGTGTAATTTCGGAATATACTTTACATTCAACAACCTGCAAATTTGAGAGATAATGAAAGCATACCAGAAGTTTTTTGTGCTGTAAGTATCTATCAAAACATAATCCACTTTCTTGGCATATCTTAAGGTAGCAAAGACCATTTCGAGCATCCTCAGAAAGATATTTTTTTGGGAAGAAGCATAATATACCGTAAACCCTTCAGCCTCTAAAAACGAACCTAATGTTTCTATAGAAGTTGAAGTGTAACCGTGATCGGATAATTTATTTCCTATGTACAGCAGGTTGCTCATCCAAATAAACTTTTAGCAATGATAAAGAATAAACAAAAGCCGCTGCTGATAGCCTCATAGCAGCATGGTTAATGGTTAATAACCAAAAGAGAATAAAACACCATAAAAAAATGTGCTTTTTATTATCGAGATAAAGTGCTATTGGAGTCAATAGCAAAATCAACAAATCAATGACCCCAAAAATTCCGTGCTCGGCCATCATACGTGAAATTTCGTTATGTGATAAGGTAATATCTCCTCCGGAAATATCAGATCTGATTTCTACCCCTTTGGCCACACCAACGCCAAAAATAGGATTGTCGATAAACGAGTTGATTTCATTGGTGAAAATCTCTTCTCTTCCGGTTAACTGACTTTCTTTTACCTTACCACTCGCATCTTGATTGGCATATCGCTTTTCAATCAAACCGTCTGTTTGATTGGAAGTATAATTCCAGGTTACTATAAACATAACAACCATAAAACCAAAGATGTAATTCAACTTCATTTTACCTCTGCTCTTGGTAGAAGAATACAAATAAAAGAGCAGTATAAGAATCATCACAAAACCGGTAATCATTCCCCCACGAGAAAAAGTAATCAAACCGCGATAAGTAACAAAAAATGTAATGGTGAGATTGAGTGCAAATAACAATCGGGTTTCCGATTCCAACAACAAACGGGAAAAGAAAATAAACATACTTAATCCAAACATAGTAGCTACTTGATTAGGACCAAACCCACCGGAAGTGGTATAATTTGAACCGGTACCTATTGACAAAGCTTCTTTTAAGTCGGGAGTATAAAGGATTAAGTAAACAGTTATCGATATAATGGGCAGTCCTATACACAACAGTATTTGGTTGATTTTTGCCAATGTAACCCTTTTGTTATAAGCATAAATAGACGAAATACCCAAGCAAACAGGCCCCGAAATATTAAATGAAATGGTCTTTCTTAAATCGGTAGTCAAGTTGAGTGTTTCTGTCGCTACCAGTAATCCGGGAATCAATAAAACCAAGAAAACCCAATACGGAATAGCATATTTGGAAAAACCGTTGTAATACATTCCCATTAACATATAAATAATGATACTGTATTTGGCAAATTCATAAATAATAATTCCACCGGTCATCCTGAAGAGAATTTCACTTCCTACGATATAACCCGAAGCCAAAAGTACTTCCTGATTTTTATTCTGATTTTTTACTATAAGGAACAAACCCACCAAAAAAACCAATGCTGCCAATGGTTTGGAAAGCGGCGGAATAAAAAACACAACCAAACCTATCACAATATGCAATAAGATTAAGAGGATATAATTTTTTTCTTTTCTGTTCACTTTTATAAGGTTTTTAACCAATTCAAATACTGTCTGATTACAGCTTCCTCCGAATTTTGTTCTTTAATAGTTTGGTGTAATGCCTCTCCTAATTGCTTTCTCAAAACCGGCTCTTGAATCAATTGAGACAGCCTTTCGCAAAAAACATCAACCTCTTTCACACCGGTTATGAAACCGTTTTCTCCATTTTTAACAATGAGCGGAATTTCTCCTACATTGGTAGTTACCACCGGCTTTTTATGCAAACCGTATTCAATTAAGGCTACCGGTAATCCCTCCGATTTTGAAGTCAAAATGGCAATATCACATTGGTCAATTATAGCAAACACATCATTTCTTGAACCATAAATAAAGACCGTATTTTGAAGTTTTTTTTCAGCAATTAATGCCAACAATTGCCGGGAATAACCATCTTTAAAATCTTTACCTACCAAATGAAATGTCCATTCCGGTTCAGTAGCTTTTAACTTCTCGGCAACATCCAGCAAGAAAAAATGGTTTTTCTGATCTCTTAAATTCGCCAAACACAAAATGCGTTTCCCGGTAATACCATGCAAAACGGTGGTTGGCTCAGCCGAAGAAAAATCATTGGTAAAGTTAGGCAAATAAACTACTTTGGAACAATACAGTTCTTTTTCAGCCCAATTTTTGAGTTTAAAGTTGACAACAATAATTCCTTTGAAAAAAAGCGAAGCCAATTTGAGTACTACTGATTTTTGGGCACTGATAAACTCGCTCAATCCATTATGATCGTGCCAAATAATAGCTATTTTGGGATATATCAGTTTAACCAAAACTGCCATAAAATAAGAACTGCTATGTGGCTGCAAGTGAGTTACCTGATGTGCCTTACAGTATTTTTTCAATCGAAAAGCCGCAGCAAAATCAAGGGTTTTTGTTTTCTTTAAAAAAAGATAGGAAACCGAACCGTTGAGCTGACTTTTCAAATTACCTTCTGCTCTGGTAGCTACCAAACCGGAAAAATCAAGCTTTTCGGAAAGCGCATTGGCATAATTGACCGCCATTTTTTCGGCACCGCCAATTTCTAAAGAATCTATAATTTGTACTATCCTCATGACCGCATCAGTTTTTTGATTTCTGATTCAAAGACATCCAACGTAAACTGTCTGGACCATTCTATGGCGTGTAAGGCTTTTTCTTTATAATCATCCGGATTGTTCAAAATCGATTCAATCATGACTACATCTTGCTTTAATTCGAGTGTCAAAAGCAACCCTCTTTTACCGTTATCCAACATATTAGGCAAACACGAGACTTTAGAAGCCAAGGGCAAACAACCCCAAAACATCCCTTCTGCTATTACTTTGGGCCAACCTTCACTCAAAGAAGGCAGAACAACAAAATGAGATTCACCAAAAGCCTTCTTAATGGTTTCCTGGTCTTGATTGCCTTTTAAAAAAATCACCGATTCGAGTTGGTTCTCATTGATATAGTTTTCTATTTTTTGTCTTTCAGATCCTTGACCGTACACCGACAATTGAACATCAAATCCTTTTTTAAAAAGCACTTCTACCAATTGAACGGCATACATAGGTTGTTTCCCAATTGCTAAAGTACCGACAAAGGTAAAAGTGATTTTCCCTTTCAAATCTCTGGGCAGTGTGACTGTTTTGTCTTTTTCAAAATAACTGGCCGTGAAAAACGGTTTGATATTTTTGGTGCTGTTTTCCCATTCGCCATACACTAAGACCTGCATATTTTTAGTTAGAAAGGTGTTTCTCAAAATCCATTTTTGTACACGATAACTGAGTGGTTGTTTGGCCTTTAAATCCCAATTACCGGCGTATTTGGCCGTTTTGGTTTTGTGCGGAAAAAAGATTTGCAATATACATCCCATCAAACCAATATTCCCGGGACAACGCAAATGAATATGATCGGCCCAAAGCATTGACTTAAAAATCAAATAGCAATTAAAAAAAGAATACAGTAATGCCAAGAGCGTATTTTTTAATGTTTTAACATTGAAACCTTTAACCTCATATATTTTGGCTAAAGGGAAAGAAATCTCAGAAATCAACAAGCCGTTGTCTTGTTTCCAAATCGGACAAGTGAAAGCGATTTCATCAGCATATTTTGCCCAAATGGCTAATTCTTTGGCATACGGACTGTAAGCAAAATAATCATTTCCTTTTTTAATGAATGGCGAGGATGAAATGACTAACAGCTTCATTAAATATATCCTTTTGAACTTTTATGAGACACTACCACAGCCGGTACACCAACCACAACTCCATTTTCCGGAACGTCACTGCTGACTAAAGAACAGGCACCAATGAGCGAATTATCACTTACACTGATTTTCCCGGCGATTACCGCATTGGCGCCAATGTAAACGTTATTGCCAATGATTGGCACACCTCTTTTGTCATCCAAACCGGAAACGCCAATAGTTACCCCTTGTGAAATATTACAATTATGACCTATTATGGTGTTAGAATTTAAAATGATACCGCCAAAGTGAGCAATGTAAAACGAATGACCAATTTGCGCAGAAGCCGGAATGGATATGCCGGTCATAACTTCAATGCCTTTTTGCCAAACATACATCGGTAGCATGACCAACATTCTGAAAGGTTGCATCCTGACTTTTTGATGAAAAAAATGCGCTATTCTGTATTGAAATTGCGCCCAAAAGCCCTGAGTGAGAAATACAATAACAAAGCCATTCGCTCCGTACTTTCTGTACTTGCGGTAATCGGAACGAATTAGGCTGAATAGCGTCATATTATTGTAATTTCGGTTTATTCAAAAACAGACTGAACCAACCGATAATTCGGCCTAACGATTCGGTCAAAGCTTCTTGTTTTTTGCCGGTGGTAAATATATTGCTAAATCTGATGAATGTCAACAATAACACTATCGCATTCCATTTTAATCGTGCTGTGAACGAAGGATTTGGATATTTTACCCGCCAGACATACCAACCGTTTCTCACTACCATTTTACCATATTGGTATTGATTAGGTCTGCCGGAATGGTCGTGAAAATGACCCAATTGAGCATTCGTATTGACATACAATTTACCTGTTTTGGATAATCTCAAAGTGAAGTCGGCATCTTCATACAAACCGTAACCTTCAAAGTAGGTAGAAAACTGAAAATCTTTGAAAATCGATTTTTTAAACGAGGAAACGCCACCCATCAATTGTTCAACTTCGTAAATCTTTCCGGAAGGCGGCAAAAAGCCTATACTCCTGCCGTTTGAAAATTCGGGTAAAAATCCAGGTGGCCTATCGGCATCTAACCCTAACTTTTTTCGCAATACAAAACGACTGCCGTCTTTGCGTTTCCAACCGTCATAATAAAATTCGGTTGCGTCAGGGTGGTAATTATGGTTTACCTCAGTCCATTTCACTTCATTGTTGATGTAACCGCCAACACCTAATGCATCCGGATACAAACCATAGGTTTTGATAATTTCTGCGAAGTAATTTGCCTCAAGCACAGTATCATCGTCTAAAAAACAAACTACCTCATTGTCTTCCGAAACCCTTTGAATACCGAAATTGCGCTGTCTGGTGAGACCTCTGTCTTTATTTTCTACTAAAAAATACTGCAAGTTGGGAAATACATTTTCCGCCAACATGTCTTTGGTTTTCTCATCCTTTGAACCGTCTATAATCAAAATAGCATCGGGATACAGCGTTTGACGGCTAACCGATTGCAGCAATTGCAGCAAGGGTTGCGGACGCATATAAGTACAAATGATGAGCGTAAATTTCATACTACTATTGGGTACGTTTTCCTAAAGCCATCAATTTTTTGGCATAAAAAACCGATTTGTTAAACTGTAATTGGCGGTAGGGTAAGTTCAGTAATTTAAACGGGAAACGCCATTTTGGCCCTTTGAACAAATATAAAAAGAAGTACTTATGACGGTATTCGTTTACCAAAGATTCACCGAAATGCTTGTGAAAATAATACATCATAGTCGGACTGGGTACCGGTCGAATTCGTTTGACCGGTGTATCCAATTCCCACGGTTGGGTTTTTCGTTTTTTGCCTAAAATTTTGGCCTGACTGCCCCAAAAACGATAACCGCCTTGGGGTGGTTTTAAATGCAAATTGGTTGAAAAAGGATTTTGTAAAACCACCACACCTATTTTGGTCAGCGAAAATCCAAAATCGTTGTCTTCACCGTAACCACCGTCAAAGTTAACATCGTTCCCCACAATTTGGTTAACATATTGGCGTTTGACACAGTTGTTGGCGTTGTTCATGTGAGGCGCAGCACCACAGCGGTATCGGTCATAACCGTATTTTTCAAGCTTGTGATATAAATCCTCTAAAGTTTGTTTTTGATGATCGGCTCTGATATCTAAACCATTACAAGCATCAGCACCGTAGGTTTGTAAGAAACGCAAATGGTTTGCTATATAATCCGGTGGGATGCGAATGTCATCATCTCCAAAAACAATATATTCTCCTGTACAACAATCAATCGCTTCGTTTCGAGCGCGGCAACTTCCTTTGCTGGTTTGCCATTTCACTACCAATTCGAAATCGTATTGCGCAGGGTTGTATAAACTCTCATCACGACTGTTCTCAGGTGTCGCATCTACTACTACAACTTGGGTTGGCCTGTAAGTTTGATTTTGCAAATCTGACAACAATTGCAAGGTAAAATCTTGTCGCATCATCGTCGGGATGATGTAACTCACTGTTGGTGAGCCTTCCAATTCTTTTAATGATCTGGCGGGAACAAGTGCTTTTTGATTTTTCTTTTTAATATTCTTTTTGGCATACCATAAAGCACTCCACTCTTTTAAATTCCAAAGTCCTTTACGATACACCATAAAAAGTGCGTGTTCAATTTTGAAATTTCTGATAAAGAAAGCGTATCTGTCTTTGACAGAAATCTTAATATGCTGAGTTGTTTTAGCTTCAAAAAGACCTTTCACATATAAAACTACACCGCCATTGCTTCTTACCGTATTAAAGCCGAAATCCAAAGCTTGCATCACCGGATTTTGATACACTTCATCAAAACCGCCCAACGTGTTCCAGACCGATTTACGGACGGCAAATGCTTCCGGATTAATCCTCCAATTGATGCATAAATCCAAATTTTCCAAATCACGCACATACCAAAAAAAAGTAGCGGTTTGGTAAACTATTTCCGGAAAGATATTCTTGAACCCTTGATCGGAAGCGCTGTGCCAAACATCGCCAAAACCACTCGCCAATTCCTCTAAACGAGAAAAATCGGGACTGCCGTTATAGAGAATGACTTCTCCTGATTTTGTGATATACTCGGTTAATTTTATTCCCATCAGGTTTTTGAATTAAATGTAGCAAAAATAGTGATTTCGATTGGCGAATTCACCCATTATTGCTAAAATATAGCTCAGAGAAGATTAGGGTTTTAAAAGTTTTTGATAATAAGCAACACTTTGTTTCGCTACTACTTCTATACTGAACTTTTGGGATACTTTTTGTCGGGCTTTCAGACCAAATTCAGTACGAAGGCTTGCGTCATTTAACAAAGCAACTATTTTGTCAGCGTAAAGTTGGTGCGACTGTGGATGGACCAAAAAACCATTTGCTGCATCGTCTATCACTTCCGGTGCCCAACCAATAGAAGAAGCCACTATGGCTTTTTGCATGGCCATAGCCTCTATCCAAGAAACAGGCAATGCTTCGGCAAAAGTGGGAAAGACACACACCGTGGCCGCATTGATATGTTGCGTCATCTCGGCATATGGCACACTACCCAAATAGGTTACATTTTTTCCGGCTTCTTTCGAAAATAATGGCTTCATCAAATGCCAAGTGGAAGCATTCCCGCTGATTACATCGGAAGCATCTCTGCCAATTAAAATCAGCTTGGCTTCAGGATTTTGCTTTACCACTTCGTTGAAAATCAGTGGCAATTCGAGCAAACCTTTTTTGCGAATTAAGGTTCCGAAATACAATATGGTGTTTGGCTGCTCAGCAATTTTTTCATCTTTTTGAAATTTACCTAAATCAATGCTGTTCGGGATAATCTCAAATTGTCTTTTTATCCCAAACAGTTGTTGGGTAACCTCAGCCGTGTATCGACTTACCGACAACAATCCATCGGCATTACGCAAGGCCAATTGCTCCTGAATCCGATTTAAAAACTTTACCGGTCGTTGGTCTAAATGACAGAAATAAGTATCAGAACCGTTTAATCGAATCACCACCGGACAATTGGGTTTTACAGCAGCTGTAATTCCGGTCCAATCGGGTGCTTCAACCAGGTCTAATTGATTTTCTTTGACTAAAGTATTGAGTAATTTTTGGAGCTTCTTTTGGGTTAAGAATCGGGAAAAACCCTTTAGTTTTCGATTCTTGACTTTGTAAAAAGTAAGCTTGTCCTTTACCACAACCTCATCTGTTTTCTGACCGTAAATGATGACCGAAACCTCATGCCCGAGCTCGGTTAATCCTTTGGCCAAATTGTAAATACTGGTACCAATGCCACCTGAAGCACCCATTTCGGGATAAGGAAACTCGGGCGTTAAAAAACCTATCTTCATGGTGTTGGCTTAATTAGGTTGGCTATGCTTTCCCAGATTCGCTCGGAAGCTTTTTGCGGCGGATGTTGATTGATTTTTTCAAACCAATGACCGGCATTGGTAATCAAGCTATCGTTGTTTTGAGTCAGTAACGACAATATCACGGTTTCCATTTCCAGAGGACTGTTAATCCAAGCCACACATTCGCGCGATGTCATAGACCTAAAATGGATCAGATTGTATGTATCTTTTACCAATCGACAAGGAATTCCATCTTTCACATCGTAATTGATAAAAGCACAAGGTTTCTTAAAAATAACATAATCAAAAACCATAGACGAGCCAAGGTTGATGACAAAATCGGTGTTGTTGATGGTATTGACTTGAAGCGCTAAATCGGCTTTAGTGGGCAAAATGGTGTTCCAACTTTCGGCCTTTTTAATCCATTTTGGTGCGATAGCCGTAATACAATCGGCATACTCAGTTAGAACAGCATCATATCGATTTGAAAAATCAACCGGACACCTCCTGAAAACAATCCCCAATTGGTGACCTTTTTGATTTAAACTTCTAACAGCCTTTGCGGCATCTTCCAAATATTTCGGATCATTAGGAGAAGTGGTTACGTCATCGCCGGAAAAACAAAAATAGCGTTTGGTTTCATCCAAATTATGGCTTCGGAAAAAATCGGTTTTAGATTGAAGCATAGCGGTATCAAAATGAGCTTCAAACTGAGGCGTACCGGTAACTATAATTTGATGCTCCTTGATGTGCGGATAGTAATACATTAACTCAGCTTTCATATGCTGACTCCAAACAAAATAGAAATCGGTTTCGATGATTTTGGTGCCTTTGGGCAAATTGTCCCAAGAGAAAATAAAACAAGCTGTCGGGATTCCCAAATCTTGGGCCGCTAACAAAGGCGCAACGCCCAGCATAACACGTTGGTTGGTACAAAAAACAAAAGCCGGCTTTTCCGCTTTTAAAGTAGCAAGACTGTCATGGTACAACTTGGTTTTGCGTTCCAATTGTCCAATTTTGGTTCGAATGCGTTGCGCACCTCGATTGGAGGTATGCCAAAAAGCGATACTTTGGGTGTACGCATTCTTTAAAAACGACTTAACGCTGTTTATTTTAGGTGGAAAATAATATGATTCGTAAATATTGTCTTTAGCCTTTTTGATACTCAGTCGAAGTTCGACTATTTTCAAGGCATTTTTATACAAATCAGTTAACGGATGCGTCTTGGCCTTTTCGATTTTGATGTCGGTAAAGCCTAAATCCGATAAATCAAAAGGCGTATTGTTCCAAAAAACAATCACATATCCTGAAGCTGTTCCGGTTTTGTAAAAATCGGTAAAAGCAAAATTGCGCAGACCTATACCGTCCGGAAGCAGAATAAAGATTTTCTTGTTTTGCATTCTTACCTTTTTAGAGTCCAAATATCTTTATTTTCAAAGGAAAATAAAAGTAAAAAGACAAAATGCGTTACAATAAATTTTGATTGATACCAATGGTCAACTCTCCCGATTCGATATAGTCGAAATTATAGTGGTCGAGTATGGCGTAAATGGCTTCTCTGCAATGGAATTCATCGTGTATTTCAATGGCGATACACTTGGTCTTAGCCAAATAGGAAACATCGGCATTGGCTCCGGTAAAGACTTCTTTTTCCGAACCTTCAATATCAATCTTCAAAATATCAATGGTATTCCATTGGGCAACAGCCAAAAGATAATTGATTGAAAAAGCCGGTAACTCGGTAGCGTCTTTCGTTTCTTCTACCCTAATCGACCAATGGTTCTTATCGCGAAAATCGCTGATGATTTTTAAATGGGTATTCCGACTCCAAACACCGCCTTTTATTTTCTCTACTTGGAGAATTTCATTTAACTTAAAATTAGACGACATTATTTCAAAGTTATTGCTATCGGGTTCAACAGCGATAAACCGTGCTTCCGGGAAATGTTTTGATAAGAAAACCGTGGTTAACCCAATGTTGCTTCCGGCATCAATAATGTTCAATTCCTTACCCTCGGGAAAGTGCTTTCGGAATACTTCAACTAAAGGTTTGTATTCCTCATAAGTGTAAATCTGACCAAAAACGTCCAAATCACTCGAAGGTCTTTTTCTGGTTTTTAAGGTTACGCCAAGCTTTGGATAAAACGCAACAAAAAAAGCGACTGTTTCTTCTTTTAAAAATCCTTGATAACGAATTAAGTGTGCATAGTATTCATTGGCGATTCGTTCTTCCAAAGTAGTTTTAGAACGCAATACTCGTTTGAGTAAATATTGCAGCACTCGTTTTCTGTTGCCCGCATCCAATCGGTATAAATGGAATAATTTCTGCATGGTTTAGCTGTTAAAATGAGTAACCAATCGCTCAGCTTTTTCCCAATCCTTCATGGTATCGATATTGACATAGCAATCGGCGTTGCTTTCAATATAAGCTATAGATTTACCATAAAAACTTCCTGCTTTGGCTATCTCAGTTTTGGTTAGATAGATTGAACCGTCGCGATGGAAAGCCTTTGGTAACTCTTGTCGTCTGGGAATAATTTGACTTTCGCCTGTAGCTATTTGAAGGAAACCGCTTTGCCCTTCTTCGAAAGCCCAATGCGGATTGTATTCATGTGGTATAGGCAAAACACTTACCAAACTATCGGCGCCGGAAACTCTAAACTTTTGAATGGCTTCATCGATAAAACCTTTAGCTCTGAAAGGCGTTGTAGGTTGCAACAAACAAACTGCATCAAAAAAAACATTTTGGTTTTCGTAAAAAGCAATGGCATGTTGCACCACACTAATCGATGAGGCATCATCCTCAGACAATTCGGCCGGTCGAACAAAAGGCGGTTTACAACCACAAACCTCGGCAGCTATGGCAATCTCGGCATCTTCTGTAGAAACTATAATTTCTGTCAGCTCTGTTGATGCTTTAGCCGCATTGATGGTATATTCTATCAAAGGCATTTTACCTAATAACTTAATATTCTTTCTGGGCACGCCTTTAGAACCGCCTCTGGCCGGAATGATGGCTAAGATTTTCATATTACTTGCTGGCTTTTCTTTTTTTTCTCTTTTGATAAGTTGCCCATTTTTCTTTCCAATAATACAATCGCATTCCGAAGTTAGGATATGGAAATATTAACTGCCCGCCGCCACACCAAAACTGGCTGGAAAATGGTCCGCAAGCAGGGTTTTTATAGTCGCTTAACATTTCGGCGTGCAATACCTTTGGAAATATTTTTTTCAACGAAGCGACTTGCAAAGCCCTTCCGCCTTCGATAAAAATAACTGTTTCAGGAGTACACATTCTTTGTACTTGAGCCAATGAATCATCTGAACCGTCAATAATGATAAAATCAAAAAAGGTATTTTCCGGGATTTGATTCAGGTTGTTGTACAACTTTACTCTTTCTATTTGCCCTACGTTATTTTTGATAGCGTTTAAGCAAAATGCATTGGCTTCAGTAGCCGTATATTGCAGGTTAGGAGAAGATTCCAAAATGGTATCAGCGATACAACCAATGCCAATGCCTACTTCCAATATATTTTTTAATTGAAAATCTTGTATCAATCGCAAGGCACATTTTAAAGCATACTCACTGGCAATGTGCTGGTTACCTTCTATTTTCGAAAACTTCAAATAGGTTTTCTCGGCTAAATGTAGCTCACTCATTTTTAGTACATTATGGTTTTGTGGAATTGCAATGGCAACTCTTTTAATAATTGGGCTATTTTTTCTCCGGCATTGCCACCACCGTATACTTCAGAGGTATTTCGATTTGGATGTTGCAATATCGTAGCTACGGCTGCTATGATTTCTTGTTCGTCATAGGCTACATCAATCACATTATTTCCTCTGTCCCGACGATTTTGTCGCGAACCGATATTCACGGCCGGAACACCCAAGTAAGCACATTCTCTGATGCCTACGCTGGAGTTGCCGATTAATCCTTTAGAATGATGCAATAAGTTTAAAAAATCGTCGCCTTCCATATTTTTGAAGAAGTGAACATTTTCCATTTTGTATTTTTCACGATACGAACGAATGCCGGTTGAAGTACCATCGGCTCCGGCATCTACATTGGGCCAAAACCACAAAGTAGGTTGGTTGATTTGCATGACAGCTCTCAGCGTAGCTTCAATATGTCGGCGGGAATCCCGGTATTCATTGGTTACAGGATGTTGCATCACCACGAGATAACCGTTGGACAAATCCGGTTGCGAACCCACTCCACCATATTTTTGATACGGATCAAAATCGAGGGCTTTTTTTTGAGCTACCGTTTGGGCAATGTCTATCGACGGACAACCGGTATTGAATACCATTTCAGGGTTTTCACCCAATTGGATTACGCGTTGCTTGGCGCTTTCGGAAGCTACAAAATGATAATCGGCTAACTTGGTGATGGCGTGTCTGACTTTCTCGTCGATGTTGCCGGTTACTTCACCGCCTTGAATATGAGCCAATGGAATATTCATGTACGAGGCAGAAATTGCAGTCGCCATAGTTTCAAATCGGTCGGCCACAGTCACTACTATATCCGGGCGAAGATTATCGAATACCGTAGACAGCTCCAAGATTCCGATACCGGTAGTTTTGGCCGCTGCAGTTAAGTTTTCGCCTTCTAACACATTGAAGACTTTGGCCGCAATTTCGAAACCGTCTTTTTCTATATAATTGACCGCACTACCGTAACGATCGAGCAAAGCGGAAGCAGCCACAATCAATTGCAATTCCAATTCCGGATGCTTTTTTATGGCCGTCAATACGGTTTTCACTCGACTGTAGGAAGGTCGGGCTGTAATCACTACAGCTATCTTTCTTTTTATACTCATGCTAAATCTTCTTCATTTAAAAAGTCCCATTGTGTTTTATCGACTTTGAGTTTTCTCCCGATGACTTGTTGAAAATCGGTTGCCGATATTCCGAATCCTTTGGGCTTTTTACTTTCTAAATCGGCAAACGTCAGTACATGACCGGCCGGTAAATTTTTATTGATGGCCAACGACTTTTCAAAGATAGTCTTTAATGCTTTGAAAGCCTCGTTGTTGTTTTTGTTTAGGGAACTATTTTGCGCTAAATAAATATCGTTCACGGCAACTGCCAATTGTTTGGTTTCCTCTACAGTTAATGAAGCAATGGCATCAGGACCAAACATTTCTCGATGAAAAACCACGTGAAACTCTAATATTTCGGCCCCTAAAGCTACAGCGGCTATACCGGTACTCACTTTAGCGGAATGGTCTGAAAAACCTACTGTGACTTGGTAACGCTCTTTGAGTTCTTGCATCACACCAAAACCATATTGTTCCGGTTTTGTAGGATAGGCAGTGGTACACTGTAAAATAGAAAAATCGACATTCTTGCTTTTAAGAAAAGTAACCGTTTGGTCGAGTTCCTCAAAATTACTCATGCCGGAAGAAATGATAATCGGCTTCCCGGTTAGTGCAATTTTTTCGAGTAATAAAAAATTATTGACTTCCCCTGAACCCACTTTGTAGGTTTTAACGCCGATAGTTTCTAACCAATCGACCGCCATATTACTGAAAGGAGAACAAATAAAATCCAGGCCTACAGCATCACAATGCGCTTTGATTTCTTGCCATTGTGCTAAGGTAAACTCCATGCGTTTCCAATAATCGAAACGCGTGGCATCTTCTTTGGAAAATTGGACTCTGAAAGGTTCATGAATGCTGCTTTCAGCCTCAGCTATGTGCATTTGAAACTTAATGGCTTGCACTCCGGTTTGCGCCACTGCATCAATATAAGAATGCAAAATCCCCAAACTTCCATCGTGGGCTTGCGCAATCTCGGCAATTAAATAGGGTTTGTTTTTCATCAAAAGACAATTGAAACGGTAGTAAAAGTAACTATTTTTCCGGTTTCCAATAAATTTTCGGTTCTTTTAATTTGGCATAATCGGCAAACTCTATTGCTGTAAAAGCGGCTCTGTTTTTTAGGATATTCGGGCTAAGCACCAATAAATCCCAAAGTGCGCCCAAAATTGGTATGACAACTTTAAACTGGCCTTTAAAAATTTTTGTTTTTAATTGCATCCAAAGTGAATACAAAAAGAAGTGTATGGCTTTACCCGGCGGATAAAAAAGAAAAATAGCAAACCAACCGGCACGCAAGCCGCGACGGTATCTAAGCGTAAAATCTTTCGTTTGGTTTTTTCGAAGTTTCAAATCGACGCGATGCAAAACAAATACTTCAGGAACGTACTGTACTTCCCAATAATTTTTAAACAAATGCATTGAAGCAAACGTTTCTTCTCCGTAAAATTCAAACCATTCCGGGTACGACGGAATACTTCGCCAAGCGCTCATTCGCCAGGCATGACCACAACCCACAAAACTTTTTACGGCTGCTGAAACTTCGGTTGACTTTGGATTTTCCGGTGGCGTTTTGCTCCAATAAATTCGGAAAGCAATTAAACCACATTTTGGATTTTCATTAAAGAATTTACCGATGGTTTCCAAAGGATTCTCGGAAAGAAAATGTGCATCATCATCTAAGGAAATTGCAACATCTGCCTGGGTTTCGTTGAGCATTACATTGCGACAGTACAAGTAACCGCGTGAAGTTGTATTTTGGAGAAGTTGTATTTTCGGAAACTGTTGCTTAACAGCGTCTGCAGTACCATCATCCGAACCATCATCGAATACAACGCAAGTTACTTCGGGGTTTTCCAAAAGCGGATAAACCTGCTCTAAAGTGAAAAGTAAATCATCTTTTCTGTTTTTAGTGGCAATGTGAATCGCAAATTTCATCAGACTATCGACAAGTCATCTATGACTTTCTTTAATGATTGTTCATCACAATAATGGGTCAAATCGGGCCGATTGAGCTGTAACTGCTGAGGGTTTTGTTTCCACAGTTGATAGAGCTCAGTAATATTGGCTTCGATAGTGGCCACATCATTCGCCTCAGACCAATAAGGATAGTCTTTACCAAGTAATCTTCGCACTTCACTGTAGTAAGGACCAAGCACCAATATAGGTTTGTTTGACGCAACACAATTAGGGAATTTCCCAGGTAAAAACGGACTGATCTCAGATATGGCTTCCAATATGATATTGACTGCGGCTTTCTTTTCAAGCGACTGTACCAGCTTGTATTCAATATAATCGCTTACAACTATATTCGGGTGATTTTGGTATTGATTCAAAATATGCTCTTGTTTTTTGTAGCTGCCCACAAAATACAATTTGGCTTCCTTTACGGCCTCAGGATATTTGGCTAAAAACTGTAAAAATCCTTTGATCAGATAATCGGGATTGCGTTGTTGGAGTAAATTCCCGGCGTGCAACAAAGAGAATTGGTTTTCAGTGAAAAATTCGGGCGTAAGTTGCGGGTCGTTGTCGACTTTAATTTGGTGCGGAATCACACAACTTTTTTCGGCAACGGCCGGAAAATAGCTTTCCATCCACTCTTTGAGCAGTAAACTCGGGAACGATAAATATTTGGCTTTCTCCGTAATTTGACGCATGAACGCTTCTTTATGTTTATAGCTCAACTCCACAAAATTAAAGGGTCGCGGATAAAAGTGAAACGGATACGGGTCGTGTATGTAAGCCATCCATTTCGATTGTAATTCGGGCAATCGCAACATAGCGCGATGTGGTCTGAAACTACCACCTTTACTGAGCGTGAGAATTAAATCGGGAGCGAAATTTTGGGCTTGCTTTATGGCTTTGGCAATAGAACGCGTGTCATTGGTATGGGTGAATGAAAATCCGAACCAAGTCTCCAACGTTGCATTGATATTTCGTTTAAAAGTACGTTGAAAAAGGCGGATCATTCGGGACAAAAAGAAATAGGTTGAAAACTTGTTCTCGCGAATCAGCTCACAATTTATGCCCTGTAATTGGATTTCTTTATGAGAATAATGCAATACTTTAAGTGTATAACCGGCGAGTTGAAGGTTGTTAATGAGCGCTACTCTTCCCTTAGAAGCACTACTATCTTCAACATTAATCGATTCGGAAACAACCAGTATTCTCATTTATTGAATAGTTTTTTAAACACTTTAATTATTGCTAATCGCAACGGCAGAAAGGTATAAAATATTTTCCAGTAAAGTTTTCGGTGCCACGACAAATCCAATAGTTTTAAAATTTCATCAAACAAATTGAACTCTTGGAAATGAATGGCATTGCCCAAGAAAAAGCGCAGGATTGGTCTGGTTAATAACCCTCTGGACTTTAAATTCTGTACGATTAACAAAACCGCATCTTTTTTGGAAGCCCTTCTCACCGCATCGCGTCGGGAAAACTCGCCGGTATTGGAATTGGGATGTTTTCTTCCGAAGAATAGCGTTTTATTGATGGAAACTCCTTGAACACCGGTTGATAAAATTCGGGAGTACAATTCCCATTCTTCGGCAAACATGAGGCTTTCCACAAAACGATCTTGGTCGAAGCATGCTTTGCGCCACATGACTGCACAGGAATTGAAAGGCAATTTGTAGGTGAGCATTTTCTCTACATCTTTGCTGTACACTTTGAACTTGGTGTAGTCTAAGGACATATCAAATTGATAGTCAAAATTGCCTACAAATGCAGCCCTTTGATAGCGGCAAAAAGCTACTTCAGGATTAGCAAATTCGGCTACACAACATTCCAAATTTTGCGGATGCACTATATCGTCGTCGTCAAAAAAAATGATGAATTGTCCTTGGGCTAAATCGATACCATAGTTACGACAACCCGGTAATCCTTTTTGGTATGGCTCCGGACGTTTGCGATAGCTGAAACGAGCGTCTTTATCGAGGATGGGCTGAATTACTTCGGAAGTGTTATCGGTTCCGCCATCATCAATGATGAGACATTCCCAATCCTGAAAAGTTTGATTTTGTATGGATAAAAGCGTTTCTACAATAAAATGTGCTCTATTGTAGGTGGCCATGATAATCGAAACCTGTGTGGTCGTTTTACTCATTTTACGCAACTTTTATCTTATTGATGGTTTTCGAAAAAGTCATCATCCCTTTTCCGGTTAATGCATAAAGCACTCCAATTCCGGAAAGCTTTATTTTATTAAACCAACCTATTACAGGCACCTGCCACAGCTCTTGAAAATAAAACAAGAACTGACGGTTGTTTAAGATTTTTTTGAGGGTTTTCAAATAATTGTCAAAAATATACTTTGTTAGCTTTTGTTCGCCATTTAAATAAAAAAAAGCGATGTGCTTTCTAACTTTCAACTCTGATTGCAGGTGTTCCAAACTTGTTTTTGCATTGAATTTACCCGTAATAGAATCGTTGTGAATTAGCACCTTGAACAAGACCTCATTAACATAAGTAATTTTCAGATTGGATTTTGAAATGATGCGAAACGTAAAATCTAAATCTTGAGCACGTGTCAGGGATTCGTTGAAAACAATATTGTTGAGTAACGCTCGCTTGTATAAAAATGTCGGCGTATTTAACGACAAATGGTTATTCGCATATTCCGTCAAAGGGCTGTAGTGAAGCTTGGTATTGTATGGTCTTGAAGTAATATTGCCTACAGGATTGTATTTTACAAAACCGGAAGATACCACATCAGTGTCGGCATCTTGCAAAAAAGCGGCTATTTTTTGCTCTAAAAAACCTTCAAACATCACATCATCGCTATCAAACCAATTGATAAAATCGCCTTTACTGTAAGCCAATCCTAAATTCCTGCAGGTGTTGGCTCCTTTGGGTTGGTTATGCGGTCTTTTGAAAAATTGAAAACGGTTGTCCTGCGAACAAAATTCGGCAATCACTTCCTCTGAATTATCGGTCGAACCATCGTCAACAATAATACATTCCCAATTTTGATAGGTTTGCAACCTTACGCTGTTGAGCGTTTCTGAGATAAGGTGTGCTCTGTTGTAAGTTGGGATGATTATGGAAACTAAGGGTTGAGACATCTTTAAAGTGTCTTAATGTATTGGTATTTATCAGTAGCCAAAACCAGTACGCTTTTCAAACCGGCGTATTGGCCTTTATGAAGGGTAATCCCTTTTTTCTCCAACAACTGCATTAGAGCTTCGGTGGTTTGTTGCTCTCCCTTACGGTTATAATCATCCATAATGATGATGAATTCATCTCCTTTTTCCAGCTTTTCCGCTAAGGTTACAATGTCATATCTCGAATAATGGTCGCTGCCGAATGGTCCGTCAACGATATACAAATCATATTTTTCATTGATTTTCTCCCCTATTTCACTGTACGAATTGGTATCAAAGCCGTGAACTTTTTTAGTCACCAACGGTAAGATTTTGATAGTCGTTTTATCAGAAACTTTGAATCGATTTAAAAAAGCCGTTCTCCAATTTTCGTCTTGTTCAATAACGGTATGAACCGAATTGGGTGCATAATTTTCGATATGAGTGGCGATAAATTTGGAAGATTCGCCCAAACCAAACTCGATGATTCTTTTGGGTTGGTAATCGTTTAGTATTCTATTCAAAACGTAAAAGAAAGTATAGTTTCCTGCCCATCTTCCGATGTTCAAGCCAAGATTTTCCAAGGCTGCTTTACCTCGGATACTATCGTGGTATACATTGGCCCAATACAATTCGTTCAAAGTATCTTGATTGGCTTTGTGAAACTTGATGTTTTCCTGTATCAGGTTTTTGATTTTTTTGAGCATATCTATTTGATGTTGTAGTTCAACAATATAGACCCTTGATTTTTTGGCACTAATTTCCCCGAATTATAATAATCTTTTTCGGCTATGGAGAAATCCATTACTTCGGTCAGCCAATCGGCTACTTCGTTGTTGATTTCGCTATAAATATTACAGCTGTAATCTCCAGGAGCCAAAGGTAAATTTTTAATAGTAAATTCTATACTGTTGTTTTGAATATTAAAGGTGTCATTGATGTTGCTGGTGGACAACCAAGCCACTCTATCACCCATAAAATTGTTGATACCGATGTCGATTCTTTTTTGGGCTACAACAACCGTTGGGTCTAAATCGAAATCGAGTTTGATGGTCAAATTCTTAAAGGTTTCAATTGTTTCGTTATCTTCACAACCCACGTGCCCGTGAACAAAACGCAATTTACCGTTGCCTTTTCGTTTTTGAACATCGGCCAACACTACATCTTCTGCTCTTGATTTTGACAAGTATTCGCGTACGACTTCTTCTATATTGCCTACGGCTTTAATCATTCCGTGCTCGAGCATGATTCCTTTGGTACATAAATTTTGCACGCTGGCCATATTATGAGAAACAAAGAGTACAGTTCGTCCTTGTCCTTTACTAATATCTCCCATTTTTCCCAAGCACTTTTTTTGGAATTCGGCATCACCTACGGCCAAAACCTCATCCACGATGAGAATTTCACTTTCCAAATGGGCGGCCACGGCAAAAGCCAATCGCACGTACATCCCCGAAGAATATCTTTTTACGGGTGTATCTATGTATCTTTCCACTCCTGAAAAATCGATAATTTCATCGAGTTTACGGGTGATTTCTTTTTTGCGCATTCCCAAAATGGCACCGTTGAGATAGATATTTTCTTTACCGGTGAGTTCAGGATGAAAACCGGTACCAACTTCCAACAAACTGGCAATACGTCCTTTGACTTTGATTTCTCCGGTGGTTGGACCGGTTACTCTCGACAAGAGTTTTAGCAACGTACTTTTTCCGGCACCGTTTCTACCGATTATCCCAACCGCTTCGCCTTGATTAATTTCAAAATTGATATCTTTCAGTGACCAAACGATGTCGCTTTGCCCTTTGACACTTCGGTCATTGGTTTCACCGATTTTGAGAAACGGGTCTTCTTTCCCCATGACTTTAGTAATCCAAAAACGTTCGATATCGCGAGAAATTGTTCCCGTTCCGATTTTACCCAATTGATAGGCTTTGGAAAGATTTTCTACTTTAATTACCGGGCTACTCATTAGACTGTATCGACGAAGTTTTTTTCTGTTTTATTAAAGATGATGATCCCTAAAAACAGCATGATTAAGGTAAAGGCCACTGAATAACCGATACTCCAAACCGTAAATTCGCCTTTGCCCAAAAAAGCAAAACGAAAGGCTTCGATAATCCCGGTCATTGGGTTGAGTTGTATGTATTTTTTATAGGCTTCTGGAGCCGCACTTAAAGGATAAATTACAGTGGTAGCATACATTAACAACTGAACTCCAAAAGTCACTAAAAACGATAAATCTTTATATTTTGTGGTAATTGCCGTAATAATCAAACCAATCCCCAAACCCAAAAAAGCCATTAAAATGATTAATAACGGGAAAAAGAAAATGGCATATGTAGGCGAAAAATCTTCTCCTTTTATGGCAAAATAAATCATTACCCCAATAAATAAAAGTAACTGTACCCCAAAGCGAACCAAATTACTAACCACGATGCTTAAAGGCATTATCAAACGAGGAAAATAAACCTTTCCGAAGATGTTGGCATTGTCTCGGAATACAGTACTGGTTTTGGTTAAACAATCGGCGAAATAATTCCATGCTGTAATACCCGAGAGATAAAATAAAAATTTAGGCAAACCATCAGTGCTGATGCCGGCTAACTTACCAAAAATCAGGGAAAAAACAATAGTGGTAAAAATAGGCTGGATAAAGAACCATAGCGGACCTAAAACGGTTTGCTTGTAAAAACTGACAAAGTCTCTTTTCACAAACATGACCAACAAGTCTCTGTAGTGCCACAAGTCTTTGAATCTGACATCAAAAAGCGACGTATGGCCTTTGATTACAAGGTCCCAATCTTCTGACGGGTTGTCATTTTTCATGAATATCTTTTAATTTTTACCTTAAAATGTTAAATGCAAATATATAAATTACGAAAGTCGTTTTAAAGGAATGAAATGATTAATTTGATTATTCTTTTTTAATAGTAGGAAAAATGAAATAATGTCTAAATTTGTCACATAAAATCAATCACCTTGTTGTCATTTTTCAAATCAAAACCTTTATTAAAAGACTTAATTCCCGAGAATTTTGCGGACATCCATTCGCATTTGTTACCGGGCATTGACGATGGTGCTAAGTCGATTGAAGAAACCGAAAATTTTATGTCCCAGATGAATCTTATGGGCATAAAGCACTTTATCACTACCCCTCATATTTTTACTAATGTATGGGACAACAGTGAATCCATTATTACTGATAAACTTCAAGTCACCAAAACAGAATTAAGCCACAAGAATTGTTTTGCTTCTTTTAGCGCCGGTGCAGAATACATGATAGATTCCTTCTTCATGAAACGCTTGGAAACTGAAAAGTTGCTCACCTTAAAGGACAACTACGTATTGGTTGAGATGTCCTATTTGAATCCGCCGATGCAATTGTTTGATATTTTATTTGAGATTCAGTTGGCCGGCTACAAACCTATTTTAGCCCATCCGGAGCGCTATTTATTTTACACCCGAAACTTGAAAGAATACGAAAGATTAAAAAAATCGGGCTGTTTTTTTCAACTGAATTTGCTCTCATCCGTGAATTATTATGGGATTGGCATAACCAAAACTGCTGATTATTTATTAAAAAACGGGATGATAGATTTTGTGGGTACCGACATACACCATCAAAATCATATTGATGCTTTTTCGAGAAAAGTAGCTTTGAAAAACATCCCGGAACTCGAAAAAGCAATCAACAAGAATTTATTTTTTCTTCCTTAGTTTGTCTTTCCAAGATTTCTTTTCTTGGTCGGCACCATAGCCATATCCGTAGCCATATCCGTAACCGTAACCATAAGCATAACCGTAACCATAACCGTAGGTTTTTCTCCAAACAGTGTCATTTAAAAGTACAGCCATATTAGGCAGCTTCTTCTCGGTGTAGAAACCTTCAGCTATTTTCAACAATCGCTTATCGAGGTAGTTGGCTCTCATTACATAGATGAATGAATCGGCATATTTAGCCACTAAAAGTGTATCGGTAACCAAACTAACCGGAGCGGTGTCTACAATTATATAATCGTACTCTTTTTTGAGTTTGTCAAACAACTCTTCAATTTTTGGACTCATCAACAAATCAACCGGATTGGGCGGAATCACACCTGATGGCAGTACATAATAATTATCGAAGTTTTCCAATTTCACTATGTAATCATGAATATCCTCATTTTGTTTGGCCAAGAAATTGGTCAATCCTTTTTCCGGAATATTCACGTATTTGTCTATTTTCGGATTTCGAATATCTAAACCAATCAACAACACTTTTTTGCCTGAAAGCGCAATGGTA
>Ga0208243_1000055_pt1 | contig 125915 bp, 138 predicted proteins | sample Subbio2Aug_QV12A_FD_184826 | JGI IMG/M metagenome (GOLD analysis project Ga0208243, IMG submission 184826) | Serpentinite rock and fluid subsurface biosphere microbial communities from McLaughlin Reserve, California, USA - CR12Aug_QV12A (SPAdes) | ecosystem: Environmental > Terrestrial > Deep... | reverse complement strand
GGCCACGCCGACCTCCGCTAACAACCTTTGCTGTGTCCAAAAAATGGTCCCCACTACTTTATTTGGCGGACACCACTTTCTCTCTGTTTCAGACTACTTGCCAGACGGCCATGAAAGGACGCTTACTGATGATCTGCGTACCCTGGTTCTTGAAGATGGCATTTACCGTGCGTATGGTTGGCGGGAGGACTGAACCTATGGGATTTCGCATCCATTTCGTACTGATTGGGTTGTTGTTCATTTCGCGCATTGCGTCAGCACAGGTCACGATGAGCTTTGCTGATGCGCTTGAGCACGCTCGCATTCAAGGCCCGATCAAAGTGATGCTGACGTCAGAGTCTGCAGAGCCGATAGCAATGAACATGCGTCGTCCAGGTACCCGTATTTTTGCTGAGGTGTCACCGATCGGGGAGCTTGAGGAACCTGGTTGCCGTCGGCTTCAAGTCCGGATTACTTCGCCAGGAAGCCAGCTTGAACTGAAGGACGGTGGGACGCGGGATTTGGACGAATCATTCTCGCTCGGCATGTGTGCCAATGGGACGGCACCCAAGAACCCTTTCCAGTTTGCCGCTGGCCAGGGCCAGGCAAGGCCGAGATAAGCGCAGGCCGTGGGCTGGGTTATCAAAACTGCTTGTAAGAGCGGCAAAACAGAGAGTTAAGCGCGTTGCATGGATCATGAGGGCGTCTTAATGTTGGCACCATGCGCCATATTTCGATCGTTCTCATTTCACTCCTGGTAAGTGCATGTGCTGCTACTCCCAAGACACCGGATCAGCTGGTGTCTCGTGCGCCAAAGGCTGTCGTTGAAGCGACCCTCACTGAACAGCTGCTCACCGCGGGGACTACCTACGTCACATATGCGGAAGGTATGCCGACCAGTCATTACTTTGAAATTCTTCAGCCTCTCAACTGTGACCATTGGTTTTGGCTGACAGAACTCAAAGAGGCGAGTCAGGTACAGGGAAACAAGCAGTATTTCATCAAGCGACGGTCAATGACCGAGTCGTCCTGGCCTGCTCAGTGCTTCAAAAAGATGCACAAAATTCTGAGCGAAACCAACGATTCCGTTTTGAAGGCTGCTGATGGTGTGATTTTCGATTACGACCAGTTCCGTGTAGTCAACAAAGGCACGCCAATCATTGGTTACCACCATGTATTCATGCCCGGTTGGGCTATTCGGTTCAAAGACCCGACCCCTGTTGAGTTGCTGGATCGGTTGAAGTCACGGCCAGCCAACGTCGTCGAGTGGCGGCAAATTGAGGCGGCGGCAAAGGCAAGCGGCCGCCAGCAACTCAAAGAGGCAATTCCCCTGCTGGTGGCACTGATTCAGCGCAATTTGGTCGTCCAGGAGGGGCTTCGCGATAACGTCACAGCCAAGGCCGTGTTGGAGGGGCTGGCGCTCATGCCAGCTGAAGATGTCGATCAGGAGATCTGGTGGAGTCTTCTCGAGGGAGGGGCGAGAAGCACCAAGACGACAAAGCCTGATCCATCAAAGTTGAAGCTCAATGGGTACGTTGGTGCTTCGGCAGTTATCGCATCGAGGGCCCTGTTCTGCGCAGACCGGCCCGGCCTTCTTGAGCGAATGACGAACGTATTCGCAACGACCTTGGAACTGGACCGAATGCTTGCGGCGGCAATGACAATCGCAGCGCTCGATCCCGTTGGCTTCGACAAACTCCAAAGGACAGTTGGCGCTGCCGCAGGGACGGCGAGATTCGCAAATCTGGTTAGGGGGGAAGGGTACTTTCGGTCCAGCGAGTGTGTAGCGGCTGGGAGCCAAGGATGAGGCGGTTGGTAGCTCTGCTCACGCTGCTACTGTCCATTAACGCGTTTGCGCTGGAGTCGCAGGCCTCCCAATCATCGATCAGCTGGTGGGACGACACCCCTTGGGCGCATCCGGAGCGTGGCTTCAACTGGTATCCCGATCCCAGGGAACAAAAAGCACCACCCGAAGAGAAGCCGGAAAAACCCAAGTCGATTTATGAAATGACCTCCTTGGAGGAAATCCGGAAGGAACTGGATCGGATAAAGGGTATTGCGGTGGTGAATCCGACCAATGAAAACGTAAAAGAATTTCTGAAAGCTCAGAACTGGGTCATGGATAAATCATCGCTATTTGCTGACGTTGCTCGGCGAGTGGTTTGGGCAACCCCTGAGGTGAATTACCAGGCGAGAAGTTCTGTTGCAACTTTCGCTCTGGATAAGGAGCGTACGCGACGGCTTGAATCGCAAAAGCGGGTGTTGTCCTCGTTGAGTCAAACGCATGCATTACTGTTTTTCGCTCGGTCGGACTGCCCTCACTGCCATGATCAGGCCCCAGTCCTCAAAATGTTCGCGAAAGATTCGGGGCTGCCTGTTCTGACGATCACGCTGGACGGTGGCCAGATTCCCCATTTCCCTGACGCCAAGCCAGATAACGGAATATCGCTTATCGCTTCAGGAGGCGAGGGCGTGCGTGTGGTACCGGCAATCTACCTAGTAAGTCGGGATCAAAAGGAAATCATCCCGTTATCCGTTGGCGTTGTGGCCGCCGGCGATCTTGCTGACCGAATTCGAGTGGTGGTTGGCACCAAACCCGGAGAGGAGTTCTGACCGTGTCGCACAAAATGAAAAATAGCGTCGCCGTATTGACGGCGGCATTGTTGACAATTACTCCGATTAACGGGAGTGCGGACTGGATTGGGGATTTCTATAACTCCGCCGGCGCTGGTCTGAACGTGACGCAAGCTCAGGCGATCTCAACGCAGAACTTGATCGGTGGTTCAGGCGGTGGTTTTACTTGGCGAGTACCCACCCGCTCATTTCATCCACTGCAAATTACGCCACCTTCAATCAAATCCGGCTGTGGTGGGATTGATATGTATCTAGGTGGCTTTAGCTTCCCGAATAAGGAGCAATTCGTTCAGGCGCTGCGAAACTATGGCCAAGCCTCACTAGGTTACTTCTTCCAGCTGGCGCTGAAATCAATGGCACCAGAAATCGGCGCGACGCTAGACGTCATCAATGAGATCGCGCAACGGGTAAATCAATTCGGCACGAATTCCTGTGAAGCTGCGCAATGGACGGCAAATAAACTATTTGAGGTGATGCCATCTCAGCTGATTCGAGATGGCTCAGGATACGCACAAGCGATTGGGCAAGCTGTAGATTGGTTTGATGCCACTCAGTCAACAAAAGCAAAGCCGTTCTCTGAGGTGCTGAAGGAAAAATACGAAGCACAATACGCCAAGGAACGTTCTGCCCTGACACCGGATGATATCAAAACAAAGGAGCCTCCTCCCGAGTATAACCTTGTTTGGTATGCGCTAACCTCCGCGCCCACGGCAGAAGCATTCACGGACGAGGATCGCAATATAATCATGTCCATAATCGGCCCCGAATATATCATCAGAAGAGCAAATGCCCGTGATTCATCGGCAACCATAGAAGTGACCGGGGGGCCTTCTAATACCCTAACGTTTGAGCAGCTAGTTGGAATGGAAGCTCTGGATGGCGTATCCACTCCTTATAGCGTTATTGAGTGTGATGAGCCCGTACTGTGCCTGAATCCAACGGTGGCAAATCAGCAGTTTAAGAGTTTTTCGCAACGTGCTCATAGCCTAATTCATAAGCTGCAATCGGGTGTCATTAATCGCGTGAAACCTGATTTAACAGCGGAAGAAGATCATCTATTGCGATTAACTGGGCAGCCGTTAATCAAGGTCGCATCGCTGGCAGGAAGCACAGGGATTGCCTCATTTGTTGCCCAGCAGATGTCTGCCACCGTTGCCTACTCAGCAGCAGCGGAAGCCGCAAGCTCACTTATCCATCGTAGCTTATATACGATTGAATCTGCACTTCAAGCCCACAAGCCAAAACTTGATAAAGATGGATTGCGCGCAGCTGAGCAGTTGGAAAATAAAATTCGTGAGACTCGTAAAGTCGTGATGATGAAAGTTCGTGATTGGAACGAGCAAAACAAGCCGATGGATGCAATTGAGAAGTTGCAGATTGCTGAGCGAGCAATGTATAGCAATCTGAATCGGATGCTTGCTGCTAACGCGAAATATCTGCGGCATTAATAAGGCGATATATCGTGTCGGAATACACCATCTATGGGTTTTTCAACGCTCAGGAAATTGCTGGGGTTCTCAATGCAGTTGTAATGCTAATGGGCTCCACCGGTGTGGGTGGAGACTATTTGAGCCTGATTCGTGTTGCTGCGATGTTGGGGCTCTTTGTGGCGATTAGTGCAGCGTTTCTGCGGCATCGTGGTGAAGATGCGGTCAAGTATCTGATATTCATGGCGCTCTTCTATTCCACGATGTTTGTGCCTCGGGTTAACGTGGTGATTGAGGATCGAGCTGCTGCAAGCGGGGCGCCGATTCCTGTAAATAATGTTCCTCTTGGCCTGGCATTTTTCGCCAGTACGACAAGTCATATTGGGGCTTGGTTGGCAGAGCAGACGGAAACCTTTTTTTCCCTGCCGGATTCTTCAATGCGATTGGCCCAAAGCGGTGTTCTGGGCGGTCCACGTGCCCTAAGAGAGTTGGGTAGAGCAGGAATCAATGACCCTATTCTTGCCTACGATATTTCTGTCTTCATGCAAGAATGCATCAATCCAGAGCTTGTATCGGCGCCGGCACTTCTGCCCATGATGTTCGAGGCGAGAGACATCGTGAACTTCATCGACACCTCGTCAATTGTCAATCCTGGTCGCATGGCTGTTTTAAGTGGTGCGGGAGCTACAGACTGTGCCAGCGCCTGGACGACGCTAAAGGCAGCGATTAATGCCGAATCTACGAAGCAATTGGGTCAGATAGCCAGACAGTTTTCACCGCATTTGACCCAAGCCCAAGCGAACACGTTGTTTGCGAGCCTCCTTCCAGCGCAAGAGGCCATGATGATGACTGCGTCGTCCAGTGCTCAAGCATCAGTCAGGCAGCGCATGATGATTAATGCGCTCAATGAATCCGCTGGGTCCATGGCCGTGATATTGAATGACCCGTCAGCGAGTAAAGACGCACTAGGCACCGCCATCGCGGCATCTTCAGCAAACTCCTCATATCGGATTATGGCGGCTCTTGCGAGAGAGACGCTGCCAATCATTCGCAGTGCTATTGAACTGGTGGTGTATGGGGTCTTCCCTATCATTCTGGTCATCATTGTTGTAGCCGGCGCAGGTGGCGGGGTGGTTCTTCGTTCGTATGTAATGACGATGCTCTGGGTGCAGATGTGGGCCCCCCTGTACGCCATCGTGAATTACGTTGGCGCCATGGCGGCCTCGCGTCGAATGGCAGCCTCCTTGGGCGGGGTCGACGGAATCGCAATCACCAATGCTGCGGGACTTCAGGAAACAATCATTTCAAGTGAGGCGGTCGTCGGAATTCTGACGATCGCTGTGCCGATCATTTCCATGGCTTTGATTAAGGGCGGTGAAATGGCTATGACGAGTATGGCGAGTGGCCTTACATCGCCTGCAGATCGCGCTGCCGCTGCGGCCGGCGCTCAGTCAGGAACCGGTAACCTGCAGTTGGGTAACGTGGCTTGGGGAAATTACAGCGCGAATAATGCCTCGGCTAACAGATCGGCTACTGGATTGGACTATGCATCACCAAGTGGGGCGAAGATGACTACGCCTCATGGTGACTATACTGTTGCAGGCGCGGGAGCAGGCGAGGCCAGCACGCCCAGAGCTTTTCGCCTTAACACTGGTGACACCGGTGTGAGTCTCGGTGCGACCATTGCCCAGATGTTTCAAAACCAAAAATTACATGGTACTGAAGCGGGGTTGACACAAGGCCATGTTGCAAACCTCAACCAGGGTCAAGGTGCGAGCTTTACACGGATGGATCAGGCAAAAGTTGCAAATGCCGTTAACGCTGCCCTGGAAACATCGAAAGGAGTCGACTACAGGAAGGATCGCGTCGCAGGAACAGGAGATCTATCATCAGCTGGTAATGATCGGCGTGCCGGACAGGAAAGCCGTACACAAGAGGGCTTCAAGATAACCGGGCAAGGTGGAGTCCAGGGATCTGTTCCGCTTGGTGCATCCAATCCCGTCCGAGCAGCTGACGACGAGATCATTGCGAATGCTGCACGTGAAGCTACGGGCGCTAAACCGCTGACAGGTACGGATGGAAGGCCAATTGGTAAACCGATGGTTGGGGGAGAATCAGGCAAGCCTATTACCGAAGATCCGAAGGTCCAGAGCCGCGTTAATTCGGCTCGTGGGAGGCCAAGGCAAATTGGTGTTACGCCGATGGCGTCGGCTGGAGTTGCTGTGGAGTCAGGGGTTGTATTGAGCAATAGCCAAGGAACCCAATATGATTCGGCGGAGAAGGCCGCTATTGAGAAGCGAACAGCAGATGTCGTGGCAGCAACCGAGAAGGTCCTTGGAAAGGATGCTACGACTGGGGAGAAGGCGGCATTCCGCCAGTGGGCCTCCGAATTTACAGGTCGTGTCGACAGCCAGTATGGCACGTCTACCCAGTCGCAATTCACGGAGAAGCACGCGAACCAGGACTCTGTCACCAATTCGATCAATGAAGGTTTTTCGACCAACGATCATTCGTACCTCGACAAAGCGTTCCGCAATAAGTACGGCTCAGATGTTGATGGGGGGATTAGGGATCTTGCTGAGAATGGCGCGTCAAGGCTGGCGCTTGCAAGGGATGCAATGGCACTGAAGCGGGCTGATATGGGCCAAAATTCCACAGGACTAGACGGTCAGCCGTTGGCAACTGAGGTTAAATCCCCAGAAGCGGCCAAGAAAGACAACGATGCCGCTGTACTGCAGCAGGACGGTACAAACAAGGCTGCAGTACAGGCGGCGGACCGGCAAAATCAGGGGCGGATTGCCGCCCAGCAGCGCGCAGCTATTGGGGGCGCCCCTACAGGTACCGTGGATAATTCAGCCGCTACCTTGCTTGCAAACTATGAGGGTGGGCTAACAAAAGCCCAAGCCAGAGGACAAACGGCTGAATATCACCAAGTCGCAGGAGCTGCGGTGTTGCTTCAAGAGCAGCGCAGCAGCCGCGCAGGTGCAATGGAAAGTTTGTCTGCTGCGCTGCTGGGTGGAGCTGGGACTGAGACCGTAAATCAACTAGCAGCTAAGATAGCCGTCGCCGCCAAAAACAATCCCGAAGTACAAGATCTTTTATACGAGGCAAGCACTAACCGGAACGATCCGTCAAAGGTTCGTGAGCTATCCGCGCGCCTCGACTCTGCTTTAGAGCGGGATCGTGATTTTGCGCAAAACCTGTTTGCCAAGATAAAGCAATGAGCAGCACGATGAAATGACTAGTATGGCGCAACACCTAGAGTGAATGTTGCGCCATACTAGTTGATATTACCGCCTATCGGATTAATTCACAGGGCATGGTCAGCGAAACTGCACCCACAGGGAAACCTGGATTGCGACGCTCGCCCCGGCAGCCGCCCAAATCGAGGTCATCCTTGCCGGCAAGAAGGACTTCGGGAAACGCAATCAGTTGCCTGATGACCCGCTCGCTTTTTCAAAAGAGCGATTTGTCGTCATGAAACAGATCGGGAATTACTTGAACGCCGAAAATGCCAGTGTCCGGATTATAAGCATTTCCACACATATACATACGTGTTGGACAGCTTATATCTAGCACATCCTCCTCAAGTGAATTGGGACTTTTGACCGGGAAATCGTCTGGCTCCACCCAGGCAACAGCCGCCGCAGTTGGCGTGACATCGGTAGAGCCATTTGCGAAATCTGCAGCACGAATGGACGTCTCGGGCTCTGGGGAGCGATAGCGGAGTAGGTGCGCGCCTCCAAACACGAGGTAGTCGCCCACCGTGCAAAGACCATACAAAACCTTGTCGGCCAGCATGGATACGTACGCTTTCATCACAGTTACCCCATGTCAAATTCACATGACTTTATTCTAGTGCAAAGTCTATGGCATATCCGGTTTATTGCGCTGCGCGCTGTAGGCGGTCAGAATTTCAGGTGCTGCAGACGGATGCCCGGCGGAGGCGCCTTGCCCGGTTCATCGGGTGCGCGCAGTGAGGCATTGCGGTCCTCCATTGCCTTGCGAAATCTCAGTGCCAGGGGATTGCCTTGCTCGCACAGCCGATCGAGTTCCTGTCGCAAAATCGCCGGCATGCCACCCGACGATTGACCATCGATCGCGGTCATGGCCTCGGCGTAGTCCCGGGCCATTCGCTCAAATTGATGCCAGGCTTCCATGTCGCGAGGGCAGGCGCGTAACCGCGGTGGTTTGGCATGTCGAATCCGATTATTGGCCATCGCTCATCACTCCAGGTAGTTGAGTACAGGTCCGCCATCCGGCGTTTGGTAATCTACGTGCACGGGCGAGACGGCCGGCGCTGGGTGGTGAATTGGCACCAGCACAGAATAGTTGCTGTCATCAAAGCCAAGCTTCCATTGATTTGAAGCGAGCAGCAATTGGCGCAAGGCAACCGTGCGCCGCAACAGTACGGCCGTAGGATCGGCATCGATCACCACTTGCTCCCAGTCGGGGGCACCCCGCTGTGCCAGCCACCAGCGGAAGAAAAACGCATCGCGATACAGATCCATTCTTCCATCGAGATAAACCGGAATGTTGCGGTGGATCAGGTAGCTCGCTTCCAGCGTGTCTGACATGACCCGCGTGGTGAGATTGTTGCGTTCCAGAAAGTCGACCGCCTGCACCGGGTAGTTTTTGTCGAGATTTCGCAATAGCTGCTGTTGCCCAAAGCTCACAATCGGGAAGGCCAGAAGAGTCAGAATCAGCAGGCCGGCGCTGACAAGGATCGGGCGTGCCGGGTTTTTGATCGTGGGCAGCATGTTCGCGTACTGGGGTGTGCGGGCCAGCAGCATGGCGATGAACGGAGCCATCAGCGCGCCGCCGATAGCAACCTGGCGATTCGCTTGAAGACCGAAGATCAGAGCGAAGATCACAAAGAGCAACTGGGTGGGGGCGAGCCGGGCCGGTGTGACGATCAACAAGCCAAGGAAGGGCAGGGCGTACATCAGATAGAACCAGCCGGTCGCCGTGGTGAGCATGACCGGCCGCCATTCGATGATGACCTGCGCTGACTGCAGGCCAGCGATCATGAACACATTGGTCAGTGCTGCGAAGCCGTATGGATTGATGCCAGTGGCCAACGTGGCGGCGGCGCACAATACCCAGGCGCCGATTGCCTGCCGGCGCGCATTGGCATCGCGAGGGCCGGCGAAGTATTGGATGGTGGTTCCCACCGCGAGGATACCGACCAGGATCAAACCGACCACGAAGGCCCCGTGCAGGTTGGTCCACAGCGCCATCACCAGCATGTAAGCGGCGGCGTGGCGGAACGACGGTGACTCGAGCCAGCGCAGCAGCACGTAGATGGCGATGGCGGTTGCCGAGAAGGAAAACATCTGGGGTCGCATGGCCATCACGATCAGGATGGCATTGCAGAGCACAGCCAGCGTTAGCGCCACCGGGGAAGCGACGTAGCGTGCGGCACTGCGCCAGGCGAAAGCGATTGCGGTGCCGGCGAGCACCGTACCCAGGATGGTCGTCCCCAATGGACCGGCTGCATCGTACGCCATCGCGATAAAAACTTCCCCCAGCCACTGCGTGAGCTGGTACGGCTGGCCCGCGTGTGTCCAGGAGAACGTGTCACCTGGCGGCAGTTGGCCGTGTTCCAGAATCCAGTGGCCGTAGGCAAGGTGCCAGAAGAAGTCCGTGTCCGGTAGTCCGGAGCTGATGGGGTAAATCAGCTTAATCCAGAGAACGCCGAAGAAGGCGAGTAGGGTGACAGTCAGGTATCGGGTCATCGTAGGTTCTGCAAGGCAATTGCCGAAACGTTGCGCAGGGGCACGCTCGGCAGGTGGGGGGAAAGATCATGGCGAAGCAGAACGGTATGGGCCTCGCCTTCGAAGATCGGCCGGTATGTGCCGGCCTGGACAAGCAACTCCCGCAGCGCAACCTGCTGGTTGGCGATGATCACTTCAGGATCCAGTTGGCTGATGTAGTCCTGCCAGCCGGTCAAACCCTGGCTGGCAAAGATGTAGGCAAAGTAGGCCCGGTCGCCGTAGAGATCGAGGCGGGTATCGATGGCAACGCGCATACCGTGCCGCCGGATGAGATAGCCGCCCGATTCGGGGGTATTCAGTACGCGAAGGCGATCCAGACCGTGTTCGACCAGGAACTGGGCTTCTGCGACAGGGAAGTAGCGGGCGTTGCGCTGATCGACCGTCTTGTCGATGCGGCCCATCCAGTAGGCGCCGAATGCAATGGCGATAAGGAATAGACCTGCCCATAGGCGTGACCTGGGCGCGTCGTAGTGCGCGCTCATCCCGGCCAGGCGCTCGTAGAAAGGGGTGCTTGCGAGTGCTGCTGCCAGGAGTGGAACCATCAGGATGAGCACCATGACCGACATGCGCACAGCAGTCCACCCGAGGGCGAGCAGGATGGCAAGGCGCAGGACGGTACCGGGCGTGGGCCGCGTCCTACAGAGCACCATGCCGGCAAAAGCCGCAATGGACACGCCAAATAGCAGCAAGCCGGTTTCGCTTTGAATGGTCGGGGCAACCCATTCGGCGATCACGCCACTGGTCGACGTTTTGAGCGAGGCGATCTCGAGTGCATAGCGCCATGCGCCAGCGCCATAGGGATTGAGCAGGGTGCTCAGTAATGACGTCGTCCATACCAGTACCAGGGCGGCGTCAATTCCGCCGACCAAGGATTTGCGCTCGACCAGCCAGGCATCAATGCTGACGGTGATGATGAACAAGCCGAAGTATGCGAGCCCAAAAGCGTACCCCCCGTGGAGATTCACCCAGGCGGCAAACAGGAGAGGGATGGGATAGAGCCAGCGCCGATCACGCGTGGCGAGGTAGGACAGCACGCAGAGATTGAGGAGCGCCAGACCCAGGTGCGTCCACTGATGCGGGCGGGAAGGCAGCTGCAGCAGAAGCGAGTTGCAAACGATGGACAGGCTGAGCGATAGCCAGTGCGAGTGAAGGTAGAGCCGAACCGTCCGGTAGCAGGCTGCAATGGTGGCGACGGCCAAAGCGGCGGATAGAAAACCGGTACCCAGTTCCCCGCCGGCGCGATGCGCTAGCCCCATGACCAACTCGCCAGCCCATTGGGTCAGCGTGTAGGGGTGGCCGTTCATCGTCCATGACCAGGTGTCGAGCGTGGGCAACCTCAGTGTGTCTAGGATCAGTTCGCCGTAGGCCACATGCCAGTAGTAGTCAGGGTCAAGGACGCCTGATGCCTGCGGCAATGGGGCGCGAAATGCCACCAGGGCGAGGAGAACGATCCAAGCCAGCGGGAGGGTTCGCTGTTTCATGGCCGGCAGGAGGCCTGAACGATGGCGTCGAGCTGCTGTTGGAGGACGGCGCGCAGGCATTCAGCGTCGTTGAGGGCGTCGACCGGATCACGCTGAGATGCTGTGCGCAGTGCGTCGCGCAGCCAGAATGAAGTCGATGGGTCGGTCAGTATTGCCTCGATCGAGAGGCTTCTATCGTTGTTGGCGGAAGACATAGGTTTTCGATAGCAAGAAGGTCGTGACGACATGGGCCGCGATGGCCAGGGTTTGAACAACGTAGGGATTCCAGTCCACGGCCAGGCCGGCTTCAAGGGTTAAGCGGTTAGCCAGGTAGCCGATTGCGACGGTCAGCAAGTAGCGTCCGAAGGCGGGTTGCATGGCGCCGTCGTCTCGGAACGAATAGCATCGATGCGCCAGAAAGCTCGCGGGGACCACAATGAGGTAGCCAATCGCATTGGCGAGTACCGGGGAAACGAATTGCTGGGCAAGGAAGATGACGGCCAGGCCCAGAGCGGTGTTGGCGACACCGGTTAGCAGGAAGCGGTAAGCCGTGGCACCCATTCAGGCCGGCCGTCGGCAAACCCAGCACTGGGTCCAGAGTAGCCAGGTCAAACGTTTGCTGCTCTGAAGCCTACTGGCAATCGCGGCCAGCAGGCGTTGTGCATAGGCGCCACCGAATTCCCCAACGACCGGCAGGTAGAAGGCCAGGTTTTGCTGCTCTTCAATCACGAATCCGGCGCGGACCAGTTGCTCGCGTAGAACCCCCTGTGTCAGCCGGTTGATGTGACCAAGGTCGTCCACTGGCTCCCCGTAGATGCGTCTCGCCAGCGCCGCTACACCGGGCAGAGACAGCAGTCGAGCCGTCAGTTCCACGGTGGAGTAGCGATTGGGTGTGGTCAGCAAAAGTATGCCGCCCGGGCGAAGTGATCGATACAGATTTGCCAGTGCCCGCTGTGAATCAGGGATGTGCTCGATGACTTCCGAACAAAGTGCCAGATCGAATTCCGACTGGTAAGCCAGTTTTTGTACGTCCGCGACATGTGCTTCGGTGTTCGGCAATTGCTGCGCGGCAGCGACAAAATCCGGGTTGATGTCGAGTGCAAGCACCTGACCGAGCGCTGAGAGGTGGCGGGTGTAAATGCCGCAGCCGATGCCGACTTCAAGAAACCGTTGATGAGGGTGTGCGTGCTGGGCAAGCTTTCCCATCAGCCAATCGCGACGGCATTGGTGAAGCCACCGACGGGTCGGATTGGCGGATTCGTAGAGATTGGCCTGGAAGCCGAGGTCAGCCTGTTGCATCGTTGGGAAATCCAAGTTGGCGGGAAACGATGAATATCGGGCGGCGCTTCGTTTCCGCGAAAATGCGGCCGATGTACTCGCCGAGTACCCCGATACCGATCAGCTGCAACCCCCCGAGGAACAGGATGGTGACCATGGTTGTTGCATAGCCGGGCGTCACCACGCCCCACAGTAGCGTTTTCGCGATGATCCAGCCGCCGAACAAGAAGGCACACAAGGCGACCATGGCGCCGATGTACGTCCAGACGCGCAGGGGCCAGGTGGAAAAGCTGGCTATGCCATCGATGGCGAAGTTCCAGAGCCGCCAGAAGTTGAACTTGGTCTGGCCGGCGCAGCGCTCGGGTCGGTCATACTCGACCACGGTCGTTCGGAAGCCCGCGGAGGCCATCAGCCCCTTCATGAATCGAGAGCGTTCTTCGAATGCCAAAAGTGCGTCGACCACCTGCCGGTCCATGAGCCGGTAGTCGCCGCAATGCGGTGGAATATCGATGTCGGTGATGTCACGCAGCAGGCCATAGAACGCGGTAGCCGTTGTCCGCTTCAGCCAGCTATCGGTATCGCGGCTTCGTCGTCGCGCCAACACCACTTGATAGCCATTGCGCCATTGCGCCAGCATGGCGATCAGTAGTTCTGGCGGATCCTGCAGGTCAACGTCCATGGGAACCACGGCGTCGCCTCGAGCAAATTCAAGGCCGGCGGTCAGCGCTGCTTCTTTGCCGAAATTGCGGCTGAGTTCGATCAATCGGACAGGTGCGCCGGCGGCAATGTGCTTCTCGATGATGTCCGATGTGGCATCGGTAGAACCATCATTGACGAAGATGACCTCGTACGGTTCTACAGCTTCGTCGAGCACTTTGCCAACAGTACCCAGGAAGGATGGGATTGCGTCCTCTTCGTTGAGGACAGGGACGATGAGCGAGAGCATTAGCGTGACTGGGTACGGGAAAATCCTTCGATGGGAAATGTCATCGGCCCGGTGGGGGCGACGGCTACGGCTTTGGGCGGAGGTTCACTCGGCAGGGGGGCAATGCTGGCCGACCCCATAGCCGGAACCATGCCCTGTTCGATGGCGTAACCCTTGGCAATCAGTCGGCGCAGTAGCTTGTTGCGAGCGCGGGGGGGCGTGGTGCTCAGAAGGTGGAAGATTTCCCGCATTTCGACGGGATCGATCCGTACCTCGACGCGCATAGGGGCCAGCATGTTCATGCAATCGCCCCGGCGGCATGATTGGCTCGCGCTGCCGATGCAGCCATTGATTCGCCGAAAGTCTGGAATCCGCGAACATTGGCCAGGTGCGGTTCATTCAATGCCATCACCGTGTGGCCTGGGAACTTGTTCGCGATCGCCGTTTCGTACATGTAGGCACCGCCACCGGTGAGGATGATCACGTCGATGGCAGCCCCCGCGCCGACCAGATTGCGGATCGCTTGAGCCGCTTCGTCCAGGATGTGTTGGCCGGCTTCGAAGTGTTTGGCCAATGCAATGTCTTTGCCGAACAGACGGACCGATGATTGACGTTCCTTCAAGGCAAGATCGACCACCCGAACCAGTTCGCTTTCCGGTACCGCTGCGGCCAGGTCGTGCCCCAGACTCTTCGCAATTGCGCGAATGAATGCGGACATGCCTCGCTCAATGGCTCGTGACATCGCGGTGTTGGCCAGCAGACCTTCGCAAACATACCAGTCGACCGTGTTGTAACCAGGGTCGACGACCAGGGCGGTTGGGGCCTTGCCCGGATCGATGCGGTTGTCGGTGAGATAAGTGAGGTAGGAGCCAACCGGCTGCTCAATGACCACGCACTCACCAATGGTGATGACCTGATTGGGGCCGATCGTTTGCGGCCCGGTATAGAGGTCGGCCAGCGCTTTGCTGTGCTTGTTGTAAGTGGTGAGCGGCAAGCCCAGCACGAGAAAGTCGATGTGCTGGCGAGGTAGTCGAGGACGCATGTAATTGAGAGCGCCGTACAGTCGCGCCCGGTATGCGTCCGAAAGGGCGAAGTCTTGATCCAGCACTTCAGTTTCCTGGGTGCCGGTCATGGCAAATCGAATATCCCGGCCTACTTCATACAGCCGATCCCCAATGGGAATCTGGAAAGTGTCACGTTGCTGCCAAACCTTGGATTGGTGCTGGCTGGCAGACGAGACAACCGATTGCGAGGGAAAGGATTCGGCCAGGATGGATTCACCATCAAAGCCATCAGTGAATTTGACGTGGCCATAGCCAACATCAACAGCGCGGACAACGAGGGACATGTCAGTTCACCCAGAAAAATGGATGACTGATTCTGTTGTGCAGCCGAATTACAGCCAAGCGGCATGACTGACCGAAAGTGCAGTCTTAGAAGCGGTTTTGGGGTTGCCTCGAAGAAAACGCGCCAAAACGGCGGGAATGGCACGCCAAAAACACGAGAAATAACCGGGAATTGGCGCGGCGGCAAAGCAACGGCAACTCGACGCCAGTGCGCTGGGAAAAACCCGGGAAGACACCGGCAATTCCCGTAACGGAAATCAGTCGGCAACCCGACGCCAAGGTGCCGGCAAAACGCCGAGACTGCAACGGCGATTTGCATTACGCCAAAACGCCGGTGATGCGCCGAGGAATCGACGGCTATTCGCCGGGAAGTGCGTAATTCGCGCCAAAGAGCCGGTAAGGATTGGCCGTCAATAACGACCCCTCGCGACCTCCCAAACACGCAGCCAAGCGAGCAGCAGCCCGCTGGAAACTGCCTTATAGGCTACGCCAAAATGCCCGAACAGGGAAGGGTCCAACAAACCAGACCCAACCAGACGGGAATCGAGTTGCTTATCCGATATAGTTTTGCGACCGATTTCACACAGTGATCAGGCCATAACCAAAAAGTGTGCCGAAAAAATACATCAGAATTATCTTGACGGCATTGGTCGGGCGGTGGAAAAATGAAAGTGCTCTGTGTCCGTGTGTGACACGCTAGGTCAGCCACTTGACCTATTCGCAGCTCGAAGCAACAAGTGGATTTCTAGGTTGGTGTGATCAACCTGCTGCCGCAAGGCGATTCTGTCCGTAAGGACTTAGGAAGGCTGGAAACGGCCCAAGTGTCCATGAGACGCATAACGGACGCGCCTGTGAGGCGAGTCTGATGATTCGACGATGAGATCGTCACCGACTTAACCCATGGTGTCGCGTCGCCACATAGGCGGCAACTACAGGCTCTCCGGGATTGCCCCGTAATTCCTGTATTGGCACTACCGAGCGCTCTGTTAGCAGGAGCGAAAAACCCTGGCGGGCCGGACGGCGTTAAGTTCCTTCTACTGAACTGGCAGGGGCGCGAAAAAAGCGCCTGGGGTGTTACCTGTGAGGTTGCCCCTCTGCGTGCGAGATGTGATCTTGCACGGGTCTGTCACACACTGCGGATGTGATCCGACAGTTGGCTTTGCAGCGCCAGAAATGGTTTTGCAGGGACGTTCACCAGTTTTATTGATACTTAACCTACCCGCTTATCCCGCCAATCGAATTTGCGTGGTTGCCATCGGCAGCCATGCGCCATGACCCGGATCTCCAATGGAGCCCCGGGTTTTTTTACGTCCGCGTTTCGGTCATCACACGGCTTCGTACGCAAACTCACATCACTAGGAGAATCACATGGCCACTCGGTCACTAGCGGACAGGCTGTTGCCTGCCAAATTGAAATTGGAGATCCAGCAATTGCTGGACAAGCACAACAAGAAGCGCAGCGACAAGGAAGGGATTTGCTCGCTGACGACGCAAAAGCATCGGCGGGAGATTATTCGGCTGTCGATTGCGCAGTTGTGGGAGGACGGCTACCAGCTTGAAACGGTAACGTCGTTGAAAGGGAAGCACATCGAGCACCTGATGGGACGTTGGGATCAGGCGGGGCTCTCGGCGTCGATGCTGCATACGCGATTGTCGGTACTGCGGACATTGAGTAAGTGGCTGCGCAAGCCGGAAATCTGCAAGGACCTTGGCTACTACCTGAATCAAGAACGGACCCACCGTTCGACGGTAGCGGTCCGTAATCTGGCCTGGGAAGCGAAGGGCATCGATGTGGATGCGGCGATTCGCACGGCGAGCGACATGAACGAGCGCTTCGGGCTGATGCTGGCGATGCAGCGTGCGTTTGGTCTTCGTGCCCGGGAGGTCATGGAGTTCCGTCCGCTGGAAGCGGTGATTGATGACGGCAAGCGGCTGATGATTGTGCAAGGCACGAAGGGTGGTCGGCCGCGCATGGTGACCGTGGCGACGGACCGGCAGCGCGGGGTGTTGGCGCAGGTGGTCAAGTTGGTGGGTGCGGCGAGGAACGCCCGGTTGCGGTGGCCGGACTGTACCTACCAGCAGGCACGGAATCGCTACTACAACTTCATGAAGCGTCTGGGTGCGACGAAGGCGGGCATGGGGGTGACGGGGCATGGCTTGCGGCATGCTTTTGCGCAGGAGATGTACCGGCGTCAGACGGGCTTGCCGACGCCGATTGAGGGCGGGAAGCCGAGCGGGCTGAGTCGAGGCGACCACATGATGGCGACGATGGGGACGTCGATTGAGCTGGGCCATGGTCGTCCGGATGTGGTGGGCAGCTACTGCGGCAGTTACGGACACGCGCAACGCACGGTTCAGACGCCGTCGCGGATGACGTATTCGTTTATTCGGTGAGCGTCCACCATGGACACGAACAGCTATGAATGGCTACAGCGCTGCGAGGCCGTGGGCATCATCAAGCGGTATATCCGGACGTTGTGGCGTGATGGTGAAGAGGCGGCTCGCCATGAGCTGCAGACGACCTACGACGTTTATCGAGAGGTCAGTGAGCAACGCGCGACCAGGTTGCGCGAATTGGTCCAGCAAATCTGGCGGGCGGAGAAATCTGCCCTGGCTGACGAAGTGTCGTTGGCGCTGGCCAAAACCTGCGGTGAGGAGCTTCCTCACGGCGATCCGATGCCAGCGGCTGAAGGCTGCGGCGACCGACAACACACGGCACGCGTGTGAATCCTCGAGGTTGAGCCTCGAACGGTCATCGACGATGACGCGAATTCCCTTCCCTGATCAAGAGATCGACAACGCCACCGGAAAGGTTGGCGTGGCGGTGCCATGAGCACGGCCGAGTCCATCGGTTGCGGTGGGCTTGTCAGAGCAACGGGCGCGATACCGGTTGCTGTGACAAGACGATTTCCCGAGTGATCGGAAACGCTGGCCAGTGAGCGCATCACTGGATTTTCAACCACCCTGAGGGGCTGCCTTCGGGGCGGTCTCCTCGAATTACTGAGGAGTGAATCATGAAGACGCAAGAAGAACGCGCCTGGGTACGTCAGCCGTCCGGCCGGCGCCTTGACCTGATCCATCCCGATCCGAACGGATGGGATGATGAGGATCTGGCGGTGGGCCTGTCGCGGACGTACCGTTGGGCAGGCCACTCGGTTTGGTCGAGGCCGATGAGCGTGGCACAGCACTCGTTGCTGGTCATGCATCTGCGGGCCAGCCAGACGCCGGGGGAAGAGCTGTCCCGTGCGGACCGGCTGCGTGAATTGTTGCACGATGCCGAGGAAGGGCTGATCGGGTTTGATGCGATCTCGCCCCTCAAGCCGGTGCTTGGGCCGATGTTTGCGGCGCTGATGGATCGTCTGACACAGGCGGTCTGGATGCGCTACGGCCTGGAGCGCTGGACGGTAGATGGCAAGCGGCGCCACAAGCTGGCGGACAACCTGGCGGCAGCATCGGAAGCGGTGCATGTTGCTGGCTGGACCCGACAGGAAGTGCGGGAGGTGCTGCAGATTCAGCAGGTGCCCCTGCATGTAGATCCCTTGCAAGCGATCTACGGTGGGCAAGCCTGGGAACCCTGGTCGGCGGAAGTGTCGGCGAGTCGGTTCCTGGAGGCCTTGCAGGCACTGCAAGATCACCGTCTGGCGGCGTGAGGTGCAACATGCTCATGGAACCGACGGTATTGGCTGCGCTCATTCAGGCAGCAGGGACTGTTGTTGCGGCGCTGATCGCGGCGCTGATCGCCAGTATGGTCGGGCGGCAGATCAGTGGTCGGCAGCTACTGCGCACGCGGTTGCGTGAGGCGATCGACGACATCCAGTTTCTGCTGGAAGTCGAGTCGACCCACGCGGACCTGCATGTAGAAGCGGGCGACAGCAGCAACAAACAACGCGTAAGACAGTTGGTGAGGAGTCGGGGCTTTACCTGGTCGGGCAGATACACGCCTGGTCGGGTCAAACGTCTCGATGACTTGCTCAACAATTGATCACTGCTGCCCCCTCGTGGGGCAGCGTGTTTTTCAGGAGCTTGAAATGGCAACCTATCAAATGGATTGTCGCTGTCCGCAATGCGGCTTCAGCGAAGCAATCGAAAATGGCGATACGCGTACGGACATCAGTCAGATTTTCTGTCCGCGTTGTGGTCACTGGCGGGAGATTGACTGCGACAGCGGAGAAGTCCGGATGCAACGCCATGGTCAAGGGGCATACCTGTTGACGAAGCGTGGTTACGGATTGCATGGAGCGTTTCGACATCCAGGTACGCTATTGGAGCGAATCAGAAAGATGCGTAAGGCTATCCAGTCACGTCGCTGTCTCTATGTCGAAGTGACCCATCGGGTGCGTGGTCGTTGGCAGAAGGTGGTGTTGAAAAACATACCAAAGCCGTGGCGCCCCAAAGTGCCGGTCAAGGTGCATCAGGGCGATCTGTCAATTCCCTGGTGAAACTCATCAAAGAAAGGCGTGCACCATGGGTAAGCTTATAGACGTGGTTCGGGTAGATGCAGAGCCCGACTACACCTTGAACCTAGAGTTTGAGAACGGCGAGAGACGGGCATTCGACATGACCCCGTTGATGGACAAAATGCCATTTGTCCAACTGAAAGATTCACCTCACTTCACGCTTGCCTTCGTCGATTACGGCACTGTTGTATGGCCGGGGGAGATCGATATCTCACCAGAAACACTCTATGCCGGATCGTTGCCGATTTGATCCAACCTCATGAAGCCAGATGTTCGAGGTGCCGTCCGAACCGGACAAGGGCTGATGCGTCAGTGCAGAAGCAATCCATAACAAATTCCGTCCATTGAATGGACACTTCGCCTTCGGGCGCTTTCTCCGCGTGATCGTAGGTCATGCGCAGAAAGCACCTGGTGGTCGGCGCGCGCCGACCGATGGTCTGCCAGTCATTCTGGTCTGCCGGCAATCGCCTGCGCATTCGCGGGTGATGCCTCACCGCCGGCCAACGGCGACGGGTGCCACCCCTGCAAGCGGTCGATGTGTCACGCGACCGATATCCCCACCGTACTGCATGAATTTGCCTGCCTCGCCAACGATCCTTCCCCAAGGCAAGACGTGAGGCAGGCGTGCGGCTGGGAATGTTCAACCGGTATCGGCATCGGGCCGCAATGGGCGGCCGTGCCATTGAAGAGGAGATGAGTCATGAAACGCTATTTTTCCCTGCAGGACTTGCTGAAGGTCAATGGCAAGAAGGATGAGTCGATGGGCATGCCGTTCCCGTGCCTCTACTTTGATGGCCAACAGGCGATTGCGGCGACGACCACGATGACTATTGCCATTGACTGTCCGCAGCCGACACTGGGCGGCGCACCGGTGGTGGTGGCCACGACGGAGCTTGAGGCTGCATTGATGTTGTCGCCAACGGGGACGCTGGATCTGCAGCGAGACGATGAGGGGCTGATTGCCAATGGCCTCAAGGTCAGTGCCTACAGTGCGGACATGATCCAGCCGGAAGTCTTGTCCTTGCTGCAGCTTGACCGAGCGATCTGGCGGATGATCGTGCCGACGACGGCACTCGATGGCATGCGCTGGCCCCAGCTGGTGTCGTCGATGGCCACGCGAGATGTGCGGTTCTACCTCAATGGGGCGTTTGTGGATGTGGTCAGCGGTGCGCTGGTCAGTACGGACGGCCATCGTCTGCATATGGTCGAGGACGTGCTGAAGCCGGCGCCACAGCCCTTGCCCGAGGATGGGCTGCAGGGGGTGGTGTTGCCGGGAGCGACTGTTCGGTTTCTGGCGCGTGTCGGTGGGGTCCAGCAGATGTTCGTCCTGGAGCACCGCGAAGAGACGTCAGCCAAGCCCGGTGCGCCGCGCCCGCGCCTGGCGTGTTTCATGGTGGCCAATGCGCGGATTCGCTGCCGCGCGCTCGACACACTGACCTACCCGAACTACCGGCAGTTCTTCGAGGCAGACAAGGCCGGGCAATGCTCGCTGATCCTGACGCCCAGCCTGCTTCGGGAGGTGCTGAAGGTGGCCAAGGTGGCTGCCAAGGGCTTGGGCGGGCAGGTGACGTTGGTCAGCGACGGCCGGCTGCTGAGTCTGTCCGCAGGGGAGCGCCTGGAGCAGCACTTCCAGGTGCCGAGCCAGGGCGGTCCGTTCTCGATCACGGTGCAGTCAGCCTATCTCGCCGAGGCGCTGACAGCGGCGTCGGTGCTGGGGGCCACGGTGCATCTGCGGGTCGAGGGGTGGCATGCCAAGGGGCTGTGCGTCGACAGCCAGGATTTCCACGCGGTGGTCATGGGGGTCTCCCGGCAAAGCGAGGTGGCGGAAGACGAAAGCCAGGTCGGTGCAGGCGAGCCGGTGACCGCGTGATGGGTGGGTCGGGACGATCGGCCAAACAGGAGAGGTATGCTATGAACAGGAAAGGAAACACGATGCGCAATGGGACGAAGTTACTGCTGGGCCTGGGGGCGCTTGCCCATGGGGTGGCAGCCTGGGCGGGATTTACGGCCTGCCCACAACATTTCCCGCAGTACTCACCTGTTCCCGTCCGGGTGCCGGTCGGGGAGTTACGCGAACTGTGCTTTGACGCATTTGCGGTACTGCATTCCGGGGAGAGTCGCACGCCGCTGGTGGTGGTCCAGCGCCTCAATGCAGGTTCGCTGGAGGCGGCACGGAGCGTGTCCAGAACGGATCAGTTCTATGAGGAGGGGCGCTTGCCGTGGCGGGAGCGGGCGAAGCTCGCGTCGTATGTGCGCAGTGGTTACGACCGAGGCCACATGGCGCCGGCGGCCGAGATGCCGACGGTGAATGCGATGGCGCAGAGCTTTAGCCTGGCGAATGTGGTGCCGACGTTACCGCGCGTGAACCGTGAGGTCTGGCTGGAAGTCGAGCGCAGCACGCGCAAGTTTGTCCGTCGGGCGCGCGGAGAGGTGTTCACCTACACCGGGGTCTACTTCGCGCCGGGCCGCGGCCAGCGCATTGGGACACTGTGGGAATCGGTTCGGGTACCGGATGCGATCTACAAGTTGGTCTATGATGCAGCCGACAAGCGCGCCTGGGCGTTCTGGATCGAGAACAGTCCGCAGGCACGCATGAATCGGCCGATCAGCTATGAATTGTTGGTTGAACGGACGGGCATCCAGTTCTTGCCGGCGAGTGCGCTGCGGCCGGCGCAGGGGTGATTGACGGCGGTGGCGGCGATCCCATGGCGGGTGCCGTTCACCATTCCCCGGTCAGCAAGCGTTTGGTGATCAGGGCGCAGCGCCCCGGGTGGGTGAGCATCAACCAAGCTGCGGTGATTGGAAACAGCGCCCAGGCAAGCAGGACGAACCCCCAGAACTGCCAGTTGGATTTGCTGTACATCGATGGTGCCTTAGGCGGGTTCCGGTGCCGTGTATTCGTCCCAGGCGATCGTGCGCTCGACCGGAAGGAAGATGAAGCCCAGTGCTTCGAGCTGGCGGCGGATATTGCCTTCGACGTCATCACCATCGGCACAGCCGCCGGCGGGATTGTCGTGGTCCTCCTGGTTGACCTGGCGGATGATGCAGTTGGCCGCGTCGATGGCACCGGCAAGGCTCAAGCTAGCCGGCAGGACGGTGTAGCGGTCGTACTGGCTGCCATCCGAGGAGGGCAACTGAACGATTGCCTGGGGGGCTTCCGGCAATTGGGCCTTGTGCGAGATGAGCGAGAGAAGATCGCGCGGCTGCGTCTTCGGGGGCAGGTTGTGGGCCGCGCGCAGCGCAGCAATGATGTCGCGGGCGGTTTTGAGGGCGGTGCGCTCGGTGTCACCGAACAGGGCAGTATCTGCGAAGCGGGCGAGGGTGAATTCGAGGTCGGTGAGGTTCATGGTGGACTCCGGTAGATGGACGAATCCAGTATGCCAACCGAAGCGCACCGCATCCGGGATTAGTCGGTGCAGGGGGCGGTGCGCGCTAGCCCAAGCTTGATCCACAGGCCGCCATAGGCGCAGTACAACTCCGGGTAGCCGACGTGCTTTTGAGCACTGGCGCGCACTTCGCTTGCGGTGGCCTTGCGAAAGCCTTTCGCTATTGCCTTGGCCTCGAGCACGGGGAAATCCGGGTGTTGGACGAAGGTGGCGTGATTGATGTCGAATTGATCCATGGCTGCAGCAAACTCATAAGGGACGGTTTGAGTAGGATTGTGCCCGGCCAGGCCATCGCCATCCGGGAAATCTGGCCGACGCTCGCCTCGGAGACGGCCACATCATTACCGCCTGAGTGGCCCTCGAAGCTGCCGTCTTGCGAGCCGAATATCGGCAACCAAGTCGTTCTCCACCTCCTGAGCCGTGAAGCTGGCCTCGTAGCCGGTATCGACCCGGATAGTTGTGAAGCCGGGGCCAGAATAGGTCACAAGTCCGTTCACCAGTACGGTGACGGTCTCCAGGCCAAGGTGCTTGACCTCCGCCATCACGGCTTTGTGGGCCTCTCTGCCATAAGTGCCGTCAAAGAACGCAACCGCTTTGCTAATGGCATCCTTGCGGGCAAAAACGAATTGATGGCCGCTGGTTGCACAATAGCCTTTACGGGTCAGGTAGCGTTCTCTTAGGGATTCCATGGTTCCGTCTCCTGCGCCAAGGATGGCGCGATTGCGTTATTGAAGGCCGCGAAGCCAAGCCAGTAATCGCTGGTGCCACGGCACCGGCTGCCCGCCCCAGGTGAGCCACTTGCCGTGCCGTGGCCCGGTGATCCTCAAGTCATCATAGAGACGATACACATACCGGGTGATCAGTCGGCAGTCGTGACATAACCCGGCCGCCTCGATGGAAACCATGTGTTTGCCGTGGGGAACGACCGCGCCGCGTACCTCGTCGTCAGGCAGTGGCTTCTGGCAGCCTGCGCATTCGCATGTCAGGTTGGTCCACGTAACACCGTTCGGGAATCGAACAGGAAACCGACTGGACAGGCTTGGCATCTCCAGCAGTTCGAAGTCGCGGGGGGAAGGGCGGGAATGGTGAGGCGCACGCGTCATGATGTCGCCATTTTGCCGACCCGCGCTGCGGGCATCCGAATAAGTTGCAGGTTGCCAAGGCTGCAGTCCACCTCAAATTGTGGCGAATGTGAGAAACAAGCACCAACGACATCCACTCCGTCGGTGTTTGGCCTGTGCTAATCTTTCCGGGCGGCCCCTGCTGGTCGCTGCCGCCGGATGTCTCTGGCAATACCCGAAGGGATGCAGACGAAGGGCCGTTCAACGCAATGCTCACCCATCCAACCGGGCTTGTCTTGAAGGCGTCAGGGCATAATCGGGGAACCGGCAATCCGATGCCAGTGTTGTCGCTTGATGGACAGGCTCATTTGCTGATGCGGAGACATTGTCATGTCAGACACCACCAGTCGCCGGTTCACGCCGGCCTCGATGCAGGATTTCACCTCCACCGCGCGTGATGTTGCCGCGGCCTACGGGATTAAACTCTCCTCTGCCCAGGAACACTTGGCCCGCTTGTATGGCTTCGAGGATTTCCATGAAGTGCGTGCCCATCTGGTCAAGCAGCCTTCCCCCGGACCATATCGGGGCGACGTGGGGTTCGGCGTCGCATTAGCACGCATGGCGGGCAATCGCCTTAAGGAGCGCGACGGAAGCGTGATTTGGCCAGTTTTCCGGCGCGGACTAGATGATCTTGCGCTCTACGACCGCCCGCACGATCGGCGGGCCTGGATGCGCTTCCAGGACGCCATCGATCAAGAGTTGGACCCTGAATTCGTTGCCCCGGAGAAGAACCTGCCAGTCGACGAATATGCGGAGTTCAGTGTTAGGGACGCACAGTACATCGATTGCCACCAGATCGAGGGGTCGTTTACACAGACTACACTCGGCCGGCGCGTATGGGAGGCATTGATGTACCTGACCGAAGGCTTCGACGACCTTCAAGAGGAGCAGGATCGCCAAAGGGTCGCCGACCAAGTCCAACGTATCATGGAGAACCACCCCAACAACCCCTATCCAGGGGCGGTGTTGGTCGGCCTCTACTGTGCAGGGCGCGAATGGTCGAATCCCTCCGCGGACAGACGTCTGGCGCGCTGGCTGATGCCGATCGCCCAGCGAAGCATCGATCGCTTCGCAGACCTAATCCCGAAGGGATTCCGTGGGGAGATTGAACCGAATCTTGTCGGCCATTGGATCGAGAACTTCTCCTACTCGAGTGTCCTGTATTTTGGCGGCATTGCCGCCGACGTCGCCGGTAACCCTGCGCTGGCCAAAAAATGGTGGAACCGGTGCCGCCGGGCATGTCGTCGGGATCCGTTTGGAGGCGGTGGCGCGGGGTAACGCGCTGGCGGCGGGTGTCTCAATGCCTTTGGTAGAGGCGGGCCAGGCGCTTCGGGAAGCGGTGACGCCGCTGGTTTCGTTGCTCCTGTATCTCTGCAGTCAGAATTCGGAAATTGGGAATGGCGACAAGGCGCCCGGGTTTCCCCAGCCCAAGCGCACCAAGAAGGGATGGCGGCTATTCCCGCCTGACCAGCCGACGCATTGGGATGTTGGCGTCCGCCTGGGCAGTGCGCTGCGACGGGCGTATCACGCGGCCGAGGTGGGCCAGGAAGGGGCGCATGCGGGGCCACGGCCGCACATTCGTCGGGCGCATTGGCATGGCTTTCGTGAAGGACCGATGAAGAGGGAGGATGGGTCGGCAATCCCGACAAAGGAGCGTGCGTTCAACTTGAAATGGCTCCCCCCGATCCCCGTCAATCTGGACACGCTGGCTGACTTACCGACGACGATCCGGCCGGTGAAATCCTAACTGGTCGGGGTTAGCGGCACGGTAGGGTCAGGCGGCGAGCAAATGCTGTTGGAACCCCAGACAATCACGGAAGCGAATGGCGCCACCCAGCACGTACTGCAACATGATCTCGGTAGATAGCCAACGTCGACCAAGCAGTTCGGCAGCCTTGGCCGAGGTAAATGACCCGCCCCAGGGATCGACCACCAGGTCGCCGGGGGCGCTCAAGAACTCGACCAGGAACGAAGCGAGGGAGAGCGGCATGGGGGCGCCATGGACGGGCAAGCCAGCGGCCCGGGCGGCTTCCTTGTACGCGCGCTGATCGCGGCAGGCGTGGCCGAAGGTGAGCACATTGCGCGGGATTTTGCCGGGAGTTGGATTGCCAAAGCGTCCGGGATGGATCGTGTAGGCGCCATCGGAGAAGGAGGCGCTTCGTTGCTCACCACCTTGCTGGATCAGCTTCAGATGGCGATCGGAATGCGCTTGAAGTACCCGACGATTGTCGCTGCGCAGGTGCTTGGGGTCATTGGTGAGCCAATAGATCGGCTCCCAGGCCACGTTGAGATGCGTCCGCTCGATACTGGCCCACCGCACCGGCCCGGGCGGCTTGGATGGGTTGTGCCACACCAACTGATCCACGAGTTGCAACCCGAGATGATCATGGAGCGCGATCAGTAGCCGTTCCCGGTAGAGAGAGCGAGCGCCGTCGGCGAGGAAGATGTCGTTGGAGATGTTGAGCGCGATGGAGCCGCCCGGGACCAGGTTGCGCACGATGGGGGTCAGTTGCTCGACGATCCAGCCGACGTAGGCCTCCGGTCGGGGGTTCCCATAGCTTCGTGGCCGCTTCAACGGATAGGGGGGGCTGCCGATCATCAGCGTGATGGGCGCATCGATGTGTGAGAACACGCTTTCGCTCGTTCCCAGAATCGCCACGCCCAGCTCGGTGGAAAAGCCGACAACGGACACGCCAGGGGAAATCGCGTCGAGGTCGCGGCTGGCCGGCCGGGTGAGTTGCCATACGCCGCGATTGCCCTCAACCCGCTCCAGGACGCCAGCGTGCTTGAGGGTCTGCTGGTGCCAGCGCACCGCGCGGGCAAGCAGGCTGTGTGGCTGCTGCGCCCTACCGACGGGGGTCTTTTCGGCAAAGGCGCTGACATCGATGCCGGTGCGTGCTGCGACCTGTTCGTAGAGTGTCCCATTGTCGATTCGGCCGGCGTGCTCTGCCGTGTAGGCATGCAGTACGGCAGAAAACAGATCGAGTTGGACGGGAGTCGACAAGGCGGTCATTCGCCGGCCCCCACCGTGTAGGGGTGCCGCTCGGCGTAGCGGGCGGTGTAGCGTTCCCGGCCCGTCGAGGCATCGACCTGGATGACCGACGGGGTGCTGTAGACATGTTCGGTCAGGGCGGCGAGTTCGGCGTCCAGATCGGTCACGCCATCCTTGTACCAGGCCTTGAAGGGGAGGGTGGGGTCAGTGCCATCGGACCAACGATATTGCAGCTTCTGCTTGAGGGTGTCTTTCTTGTCGTAGGGCGAGTGATTGGCCCACACCCGGAAGGTGAGCTTCTTGGATTCCTGCAGGAGATAGCGCAGCACCGGGGCATCCTCGAAGCGGACTTCGGCCAGGATCGACAGCAGAACTTCGGCGTCAATCAGCGCGCGGTGGGCATCATAGAAGCGCCCCAACAACTGGTGCATGAGCCATTCGAGCTTGGTGGAGCCAGTCTGCATGATCTTCCACGGGCATTCGCGTTGCGAACAGGCCCACCAGAGCCCACTGAGGAACGGAAAGCGGCGCTCAAGGAAGCCGCGGTCAAATGGGGCGTTGTGCGCCACGATCAGCGCACAGGTGCTGAGTTCGGCCTCAATGCGCGCGTCGTCAAAGCGTTGACCACGCACATCATCGTCGGTGAGGCCAGTCAGTGCCTTGATGTGCTCAGGAAGGGGGAAGCCCGGATCCTCGAAGCTGCTGTGTCGGCTCTCGACGCGATACACCTGACCGGTGAGCGGGTCGAAGCTGGCGATCACGTAGCCCAGTTCGATTACCTTGTCCTGCTCGGCATCCAGGCCAGTGGTTTCACTGTCGATGACCGCCAGACGAAGCAGGCGCACATCCGGGGGCGGTTCGGCGAATTGATCCTTGGGCTGGAAGCGCCGGGTAATCCGGTAGTCGCCCGAGGCTTCGAGTGTTTGGGCCAGGGTTTCGAGCGAGGGGGTCGAGTCAGACATGAGTGGCATCCAGGTGAGCTATCCAAATGCCATGATACCGAGTCGGCGATCCTTCATCCGAGGTATGGTGCTGCGCAACTCACCATCCGAGTCCGCAATGGATCAAATGGGTAGCTGCAGCCATTGGCTGCGCGCTCGTACTCATGGCGCCGGCGGCAGCCTGCATTCGCCCATCAGTGTTTGGTGGAGCAGTCCATCGCGGATCATGACGATTACGGGTCGCTGATCGATTTGGCACACTTTCCCGCTCATTTCAGTGATCGTGTAGCGGCCGGAACTGGGGTCAAGACGCAATCGAGCGCCGGCGGCGATGCGATCGAGGAGTTTCTGTTGGGCAAGGCTGGGTCGAGGCATGTGCACTGGTCCTTAGGCCGCGTGGCGGAACAAGTCGGCCTGGCAAGTACGCCGGCGCGTGCGGTGAGCGCGAACACGTTGCATCACCAGGGGATGGTCTTCCAGGAAGCGAAGCAGGCTGTGGCGGTCGATCAAGTGGCGCAGGACAAGGCGTCCGTGCTTCGCTCGGGGAATGGCGATCATCGGCAACTGACCCTGCTGAACCAGGCGATGCCAAGACACGTCGGGTGCCCAGTCACGGAAAAGGTCCGTAAGAGACAGTCGCCCTTGTCGCAGCGCGCGTCGCTTTGCCGCCCGGCGCAGCTGGATTTCGGCCTGCCGGCGCTCGGCGATCTCTGCGAGGCTGGGCCGGATCGGTACCGGAGAGGCCACCGACATGGCCAGGGCGCGTTGATGGTCGTACTGGTAACCTGCCAAGCCATGCCGTTCTCGCCACGCGGTTCGACGCAGGATTTCGTCGATCACGCCTTCCTGGCCCTTGGCCACCGACAGCAGGCCATAGCTCACATACTGGCGGTACTCGATCCCAGCGACATGATGCCCGCCCATCAGGATGGGACGGCGGGCCTTCGGGCCGTGCCACTCGTCGACCAGGCGCTCCATCTCGAACGCCATGAACAGCGTGGCACCTTCCGGATCGATGGAAAACAGCGTGTCCGTTGAGACATCCATGATGGTGCGCCGCTCGCCCTTGGTGATGATCTCCCGCGTACCGAGGCAACCAGCGCCACCGAAGGCCTCGAGGAGTGGGTCGCGTAGCCCGGCGTAGTCGCCGGCGCCATCACCACCCCAATGCTGACCGACGTAGATGAAGCGTGCCGGTGGAATCGGGGTTTTGGGCGCTTCCGGAACGTCCGGTACCGGGAAGCGTGCGCCATTGGCAACCTGCCGGTAGATGTGCAATGCCGTGAAGGGCAGGGCAAAGCCCTGCAACGACCATTGCGCCGAAATGGCGAGCAGCGCCTCCTCCGACACAATCTGAAAGCGTGGCCGGATACCAAGCCGCGCTGCCGCGTCCCGTTCATCGGCATCAATGGTCAGGGCATAGCGCAGGAGATCCTGCAGCATGTCGGGGTTATAGCCGTCCACCGCGAATCGGAGGTATCCGTTGGCATCAATCGTCCGACCCACCCAGGTGCGTCGTGACAGATCGTGGAAGGTGTTGGCCAGGAAGCGGCGGAATGCGGCCAGGGGCTGCATGAATGCGTTATGGGGCTCCTTCACCATGTTGTCCATGCTGCGGTCGTTCTGGACCGCGAGACAGCACCAGCAACCGGTGCGGCTGCCGCACCCGGACGCGCGCGGGCTATTGTCCGAGCCGCCGATCATGCACTCGCCGGTCGCCTCGCGATAGAGCGATATGACGTCCTTGAAATCCGAATAGGTGTGCGCCAGGCCGTTGCTGCACATGCCCAAGTAGGTGAAAACGTCGTCGTAGGACCAATCGATGATCGGGGCAAGTGCCACGTTGCCATCAGCGTTGGTTTGCACCAGGCGATCGTTCGCTTCTGCACGCTTGGCCAGATTGCCCGCGCGCGCGACACTTTCAGCGCGTCTGACGCCCGTTACGGAGACGACAAACTGGCCTGCAGCCAGATTGTTGCGACCCAGCAGGCGCTTGCGCAGCCTGGCCAGCGGCTCTGTCTTCCAGCTGGTGGTGCAGTCGCGCTTGTGGCCAGCCATTGAGGGCAGCGCACGTCCACCGATGATGGAAACCGCGAACTCGCTGGCCAGGCTTGGTGTGGCGACGTGAACACTCCCCGGTAGATGGTGGCGTGCGATCCAGTCCCGGACCTTGGCAGATTCGCGCTGGGCCAATCGGGCGACCAGGGGGTTTTCGGTTTTGGTGTCACAGGTCAAGATCACGAACGGTTGCACAGCCTGTCCATCACGGATCAGTTCAGCAGCGGCTTCCATGGCCAAGCCCAGTGTTACGGAACTGTCTTTTCCGAACGAGATCGAAAATGCCGTGCGATGGGTGCGCAATAGCCATTTGAAGGTGGCCTTGACCTTGTCGATCTTCTCCTCGATATCGTCAGCCGGCAGAGCACGCACTTCCGCCGGTGCTTCTGCGATCACGACCGGGGTGAATTCATCGGGGGTGACGTGAGGGGCACGAGCGGCGTGGAGTTCCGGAAATAGGACGATTTGCTGCGGCATGTGGCTCTCCTGAGGGACTGAGGCCAGTTTGCCAAGTGCATCAAGGTCCATCCGAAATGATTCGGATGCTCGCCGTCTAGCGATGCCAGGGACGCGGTTTGAGCGGTCGTAATGGAACGGGAAAAGCGCGTCAATCGGCCGGAGCGTAGCCGGATTGGAGGGACTGGATGAGATGAACCAGGGCCTCCTTGACCTGGCCTTCGTCGCACCCCATCAATACGGCGTCCTCCAAGGCGTCCTGGGCCACCTGCCGCAATTCTTCCAGGTTCTCGCGCATCATTTTGAGCTTTTCGTGGCAGGCGATCACGCTGCCATCTGGACGGCGCCAAGGGAGTTCGGGGGTTCCGTATGTTGCGTCGGTAGTCATGCGATAGCGCCTTTGCCCGCCGGGTACGGCGAGCGTCAAAACGTGTCAGGTTTCATTTTTGCACGGATTGCGTGCGCGGATCAGATTTCAAGGATGTGGCTACCGACCACTGCAAAGCATTCGCCCGCCCGGCGCAGCGCCTGAAGGTGCTGGAAGGCAGCATCGCGTCGAGCCTCCACATGGGCAAAGGACAGGCCGGTATCAATCTCCACGATGCCGGTGTGCAACGCTGGGTAGCTTTCACCGGCACGCGGGCCTGACACCCATCGTGCCAGATGCCGACTATCGAGCCGTCGATCCAGACGGTAGCCGAGTCCGCGAAGGGTGGATTCAATGGACGCCAACGAGACGGGGTGCTGGCCAAGGCTGGCCCGATGTTCGAGTTCGGCTGCGAGTAGTCTGTCCATGAGGCCACTCCCTAGTTGGCAGTGGCACGCACGGGCATGCGCTGCATGGCGCTCACCACTTCGGCCACGGCAATATTGTCGTCTTCGTTGTAAAAAAGCACGCGTTCCATAGCGGACGCGTTGCCATTCTCGACCCAGTCGTGAAACCAGACGATGGAGTTCGCCCCACTGGGGTCGGTGTCACGCCAGCTAAACCCGACGAACTTCGCCAAGGTCTTGATGCTCAGGTCACTGCAGGGCCAGACAGAGTGCGGTCGGACCCAGTCCGTATAGAGGTCAATCACGTGCGGATGATCGAAGAAGGCCTCGATCATCTCGACCGAAGCAACCTCCGGATACCGGCGGGCCAGTTCAAGGTAGGTGGTCTTCTCGAAGGGCGAGTAGTAGATGACGCAGGCGTGGCCGTTGAGCACACGGGTGACGACATACTGCCACGCCTCGGCAAAGGCATTGCGTTCGGCCACGGGCGAAACGGTCGGCGTCAGGACCGGGCGGAATTCCCGGCCAGACGCCGTCTGCTCGACGAAGCCATGCAGGTAAACGTAGTTGGCGGCAAAGGGGTCGGTTTCGAGATCGAAGAAGATGGTCGACGGGGTGTTGGGCAGGGTCAGGGGCCGTTTGAGGTAGGGCGCAGCTGACGGATCGACCAGACAAGCCGCGCGTTCCTTGAATTTGGCGAGGGATGCGGGGCCAATGCCGGGGAAAATGGTGCGTTTCTTGTCGCGCAGATAATCCTCGACCCGGATACGGGCCATCGCTTCGACAGTGGGGATCGCGTCGATCAGCACGTCGCGCTTGCTGCGGCCCAGCTCGGCGATGCGGGTGAGGTCATCGAGCGCCTGCACTTCGGCCTTGCACGCAGCCTTCCAGTCGCATTGCTGGCAGCTCGCACCCAGTGCCGGCCGGGTTTTTGCGTCTCCCTTGAGGATGGCGTCGATCTCACGGCGTTCCGGGCTGTCCTTGGCGAGCGTGTCAAAGTCAGACGGCTGCAGCACCACGGTGACGCGGCTGCCGTCGGCCATGATGATGAATGCGTCCCCCGTGCCATTCCCGTGACCACAGGCCAGCAACGCGCGGTCCGCCAGCGCCAAGCGAACCCGTGCGGGGCGGCTAAGGCCCGCCTCGGCACTCAGGCCACTGAGCAGCAAGCCCGGGAGGTAGCGGCCATCCGGCGAGCGTTCAAGCAGGTCGGGTTGGCCGTCGATCCCGTCCACCTGAAGGCGACCGCCGTAGATCAGCGGGTGCTCGGCAGCCAGTGCCGCCAAAGTCGCTTCCGCTTTGCGAAGCAGTGGAACGGAAGAGAGATTGCAGGTGACAGGCAGGGTCGCCAGAACGGCAGCCTTGGCCCGAGAGGCGTGCGCATTGGCCATCGTCTGGAAGGCGGACGGTGCGGCGCGCAACGTGTCATCACCATGCTCGTTGAGGTTTAGCAGGTGCGGGCAGCTGGCATAAACAGCAAACGCTTGATCGAACATGAACGTAACTCGGTAAGGGACTACCCCCAGCGTACCGAAGCGGCTCGCTGTCATCCGAGAAAATGCCAATAGAGTCATGTTGGACGAGGTGGCTATGCCATTAAGCATATCGTGATAGCATTTTGCTTTGCCAATCTCGGTGTCAATTCAGGATCACAAAAAATGAAGAAAATAATTTTCACGGCCATTTTTGGACTTTGGGCAGCGCAATCGATGGCATACAGTGGGATTTCGCTCAATGAGGACGTCAGTTTTTCTGGAAAGTGCGGCAAGGTGAGCGTCGGCGGCAAGATCATGGGCCACATCGGTACCTATTTCGTGCCGATTGATGTGACCGTGATGCATGGAGGGAAGGCGATTTTTCGTTCAGACGACGAAGATCGTTATATGTCCGCTGAGCATATGTCTGTGAACTGTCTTGGTACGGACGAAGCGCCCAAGCTCGTGGTGGGGCTGAACTGTGTGGCCCATGCTCCGGTCTGCGGCGGCAAGACCTGGTTCTACATTTTTGATGGCAATACCGGCGCAATGTTGGCGCCCAAGGATGTAAAAACCGAGAAGGGATTGTGCAACGCCAAATGTGCCGACAAAGTGTTGGGGACCGGGAAAACCGTTCAGATCATTGATCAGGAACGTTACAAGTAAGCGCCCCATTCAGTTGAATGCCAGGCGATCAGGCGAATATCTCGGCCTTCGTCCGTCGCCTGGCTCCAACTCAAGCCATCACAGGCGCTTCATCCGGAATGACGGGGTGGCGCGGTTACGTGGATGGTCGGCCCATTCAGTGCGGTCAATAGCCGGCCAGCACTTGAAGTGACTGAGCCGGAGTCAACACGTCACCTGCAGGGGTGTGAGTGGCGAAGACATGGTCCGGATTAACCTGCCCGAGACGTTCCACGTGCGCTGCGTCGACCAATTCCAACGTGAGTCCGCGGCCCAGCCATTCCTTGGCGTCCGCTCGAGTTTCCGCGCAGTCCCAGCCAGCGGCCTCAACCTCGCCGTTGCTCCGGCGCGCAACGACCATGCGACCGTAGCCGACCGATGAGCCGACTGGTAGCGGCAGTGTGGTGAAGAGCAAATTCTTGGCGCGCAAGCGATCGCTTTCGATCACGCACATGCCGGCTGCACCCATTTCGGCGATCCAGCGTGCAATCTCTTCACAGTCGCTCGTGAAGCAGGCGCCGTCAACGAGGCCAGCTTTGGTGACGGAGACGTAGGCGCAGGCATGGGACATGATCGTTGTGTCCTGTCCTATGCCAAATAGTCACGAACAGCCATGATCAGCAGCCCCCACACCAGTGTCCAAAGGATGACGAAGACGATGAGGATCCCGGCAGTTTTGAGGCGCGTTTCGGGGTTGAATAGGCTGTACTGTTGGGTTTCCAGATAGCGCACCAGGCCAAGGCCCACGATGGCGCCAAGGAAAAACTGCATGATTTCGAGGAAGGTGATCATGTGGCATGCCCCTGCAGTTGATTGAGTTGATCCAGCCGCGCGAGCTGGGCGGGGGTCAAACCCTCGCGTTGTTTGGCATAGGCGATGAGGAGGGAGCACAGCTCGTCCTCGGAAAAATGAATGCCGATCAATTCCGGATAGCGGTTGCACAGCCAGCCAAGCATGCCCATCCCGAACAGGTAGCCCTGCTTGGCGGCACGGTGAAGCCAATAGGCAGCCTCGGGCAAGTTACGGGTGACACCCTCGCCGCTGGCGAGGCAGATACCGGTGGCCACCATGGCGTCCGGTACGCCGCGAACGGCCGCCTGCAACAGCCAGGCATAGGCCTCCTGTGGATTGGCATCGGCAACGCGGCCGGTGGCATGCATGATGCCAAGGATGGCCATCGCCTTGGGGTCGTTGCGGCGAATGGCATTCTGGACGAGCTGCAGGGCGACTTCGTCATCGTCGTCCTTGAGGGCGCCCAGATAGGTCCGCGCCGGCGCTGCCGGCGGTTGCGACCCCGCCACCCGGTTCACGAACGCTTTGATCTTATCCGCTACGGACATGAAACTGACTCTCCTGTAAATATCTATTCGGAATGGTAACGGCAAAGCGGCACGCAATAAAGGATGTGCTGTTTGAGGTGTTACGTGGCATGGTGAGTTTCCTTTCTGGGGAGAGGCGGGATCCGACGCAACAAGTCCTCGACCTGGCAGTCGAGCACGATGCATAACCCCAGCAGGGTTCGCAGATTGAGTCGGTCCGGCATGGCGGAAGCAAGACGGGCCAGCTGGGAGAAGCTGATCACGTCCGCGGAAACGCGCAGAAGCTCGCGATGCAGCGCACTGAGGGAGGGAATGCCTTTGGCCTGCATTCGCTCATGGAGGCACCAGGCTAGCTGGTGGGATTCGATTCCGTGCGACAGGAGGGGGGTGGTTGTCATGGCCGACCTCCCATGGCACGAACGCGAAATGGCGGAAGTCCGTTCAGGATGCTGCGGCCGTAGGATGCCTGCCACAACCTGGGGTCGAGGCAGACGATGCGGCCCGAATCGGTTTCTGTCCGGATCAATCGGCCAACGATCTGCTGCAGCTTGCGCCCGGCTTCCGGGACAGCGATCTCGGTGAAGGCATCCCCGCCGCGTGCCTTGATCCAGCGGCCGAGCGCACTGCCGACGGGGCTGTCGGGTACGGCAAAGGGAAGCCTTGGGATGACCACGGTCGTACAGTAGGTGCCCGGGAGATTCACGCCCGTCGAAAACGAGTCAAGGCCGAAAATGGCGGAGGGTCGGCCGGCGTCGATCGCTGCACGATGGTCAGCGATCAGTTGCCCCTTGCTTTTCGTGCCCTGCAGCAGGATGCGCGACTTCAACTCAGTCGGCAAACGTCCAGCCACATCCTCGAGTTGGCGCCGCGACGTGAAGATGACCAGCATGCCTTCCGGGCCCATTTGGCCCAGCAGGCCGGCGAGATGGGCTGTGACTTCCCGGGTGTGCGCTTCGTAGTCCTTCGGGGACGGCATGCGTGGGATATCGATGCTGCCCTGGGTGGCATAGTCGAAGGGCGAGGGGAGATCGAGGCAGGGGACATTGTAGGCATCAAGCCCGCTGCGCAGCATGAAGTCATCGAACTCGCCCAGGGCGGTCAGGGTTGCCGAGGTCACGATGGCGCCGGCGGCCTTGGCCCAGAGATCGCGACGCAAGCGTTGGGCGGCGATAATTGGCGAGGCGTGCAACATGAAGTCGCCGCGACGTCCTTGGGCTTCGAAGCTGACCCACTTCGCGACCGGCGGTTCGTCCAGGTTGGCGGGTTCGCTCAGCAGCAGCTCCCAGGTGCCGAGCAGATTATCCACCTGGCCGAGATAGAGCAGCATGTCGGAAAGCATCTTCGCGCTGCGCTCATCGGGATGGTCACCGGTGGACAGAGAAAGCGCCTCATAGAGCGCCTGCAGATCGGCTTGAAGCGGTCTGCATTGACGAACGATGGTTTCGCCCAGTTCGTGAAGCCCCTCAGGCAGGGTTGCATCGTCGAAATCCAGGCAGGGGGCATGGCTGCCCGAGGGTTTCAGAGCACTCAGGTGGCCAAAGAAGGTGTTCAGATGTTGTAAGGCGTTGGCGACAGATTCGGCCCGGTCGCAGATCTGGCCGGCGGAGGCCTCGAACGCGCTGCCCAGGGCATTGACCAGGTCGGGTTGGGCGCTGGCAAGGCGGTTCATGACGCGCAGCGACGCGCCGACCAGGTGATGGCTGGCAAAGCTGTCGACGGCTTTGGCGGGCAAGGTGTCGCCCTCGTCAAAGATGTAGATGCATTGACTCGGTGCCGGGAGGACCATGCCGCCACCCATGGCGAGATCAGCCAGTACCAGGTCGTGGTTGGCCACGATCAATGCGCTATCCTTGACCCGTTTGCGCGCGGTCAGTTGGGCGCATTGACGGACATGGGGGCAGTTGCGGTTCAGGCAGCCAGCGCTATCGGTGGTGATGTGCTGCCACAGGCTATCCGGGACGTTGTCGAGGGCGTCCCGATCACCGCCCCAGCGGCCGTTTTGGAAGTCTTGGTGCAGGGTGACGATGCGATCTTGCTCATCCGCCGAAAGGCTTTGCGATGCAGCACCATCCTCGCCGAAGAGGGCGGACTGGGCGTTGTGCCGGGCGGCGCGCTCGAGGCGCAGGTTGCAAACGTATCGAGAACGACCCTTGGCGAGCTCTGGCTGACCGGAGATGCCGGCAGCGTTGAGAAAGAAGGGGATGTCGCGGAACATGAGCTGTTCCTGGAGCGCAACCGTCGACGTGCTGATCACGAGCGTCTTCTGCTTGTGCTTGGCGAGCACCAGCCCGGCCGCCAGATAGGCGATCGACTTGCCGGTCCCGGTACCGAACTGCAGGACGCCCAGTCCCTGGTCGGCCGAGTGCTTGGCCTCGTCGCCGGCGGGTGCGGTGGCCAGGATCTTGGCGACTTCAGCAATCATGATGCGCTGTGCCGGGCGCGACTTGTAGCCCGGCAGCGCCTGGCTGATGCGCGTCATGATGTCGCGGATTTCCTGTTTGATGGGTTCGGTCAGCATATGAACAGGCTACAGAACCGTGTGTGCGCTATCCGATAAAGTTAGCAAGGCAACGTCAGGGGGTTCACCGTGCGTAGCAGATTGGCGCCGGGGACGAATTTCAGGAAGCCACCGTCCTGGTAGGCAGCGTCGACCGAGACCATCCTCAGAGCGCCTACGGCTTGGTCATGGATGGGGTTGGATGACTCGAACGAACGACTGTTGAGCGCTTCGTAGACGGCGGATTCTGCAGCTTCGATCTCGTCAGTCATGCAGAGAACGAAGGCTTGGACGATGACAGGCATGAAGGCCTCCTGGTGTGCGGAAGAGTTCATGCTAGAAAATCGATGCGGTTGCATCCGAAGTTTTTGGCGCCTGCCGCCGGATCGGGGAGAAGCGATGGGCCTGGTCTTGACCCCGGTTATGCGAGGGTGATAGGATGGTCGTAACGGATATTGCGCCTTTTGCTTGTTAGGTTGGGTTGGCGAGAGGCATGGTTTTTGTGGTTCCTGTCCCCTCTGACCGGCGATTCTTGACAACGTAACGTCATGCTTCTAGTCCAAGACTGCTATGGTTCGCCCAGGCTTCCGTCTTCCGGACTCTGGTCTGCGGTTGTAGGCTCCCCTACTTCCTCAGTCCAAGACAGATCGATGTTTGATCTATTTCACCAGTTCAATCTGGTTATCCGCAGTTGTTTTGCGTATTCAACCCGGGCATGTCTCGGTATTCGCCTCTGAAATTCTGGTTTGCTGTATCGGTTTCATCGATGCACGAGTGATTGCCGCTTGGTAATTGCTTAACTGGTTTCGGGCATTTCAGCATTTTTGCTTTTCAGGTCCTTGGCTTGCCTTGGATCCATTCAGCTATACGCATTGCGTACGGCTCTTCTTGAGGAGTGCATTTTCCAACGGGATTTGCACCCCTCTCCCTTCCACCCGATCGGGCACTGCTTCCCGATTCGGGCACTGGTGCCTTCCTTTTGGAGAGCATCATGTGGCACTTGGCAATCCTCACGGTTATTGGCGTCGTTGTTTTTCACCAGACCCTCGTAGGACTTCACTCAGCCATGGAAATACTGGGTTTCGGAGAGTTCGCCTTTCTGGGAATTCTTCTCGGCATCCTGATCCAGGTCGTTGCCTCGTCATTCAATCGTGTTCCGACACGTTGTAAGGCGCGTGAATAACCTGACACGTCGAAAGACTTGTCCTTCAACCTCCCCCGGAGGTTTTTTTAAGCGTCCAAGATGGATGTTTAAAGCAGCTTCTGGGATTTCGATTTCGTCTCGTGTGAGACAAACGCAACGGGTGAGCGATATCACCTGATTCAATCTACCCACTCGGGCGCTTCTCCCGATGGGAGTCGTGCCCACTTTCTCAGGAGCACGACCATGAAGAAAATCGCAGTTGTTTTGACCCTCTCCTTCGCGCTGGGCACGTCGCAGGCGCATGCCTCTGACTTCCTCACTCGACTGGCAGTGACCACGGTGGTAACGGCTGCAGCCTATGCGCTTGCAGGTGCTGCCAATGTGGTCAAGGACGCGGTGGACGGTGTGACCGGTGCAATGGGCAATGATGGCGACGCCATTGTTCCTGCCAAGGATCAGCCTGATCCGGTGCCGCAACCCACTCAAACCGCGGATGAGGAAAAGCAATGAATCAGATGCCCGCTGCCGAATAGCAGGTGGGCTTCTCCTTGCCTGTTGGCAACATCAGGCAACGACAAACCTTCCTGCCGGAAGGCCAGCGGTAAGTTGATTGCCGCATTTCATGACGGTCTTTGACCGTTTCCCGAACGGGGTGCCACGCCCCGCTGGGGAATGGTGCCCCTTTTTGTTTTGGAGGCGCCCATGTGGATGCAAACTACCAAGCAGCGCACGCTGCAGAATCTGACTCCGGAAACCATCCTGGGGTTGGAAAACCTTCCCTTCTCCGTCAAGGCTGAGGCCTTGCCCGGGGTTGTCGAAGCCTTTGAAAGCTTCGACGATGTTCTACTCGCCGGCGACAACCCGGACGAAGAGACGGTGGATGTCAGATCGGCCTGCCGAATCACGCCCGATAGCGAAGAGCGGATGGTCGTCCTACAGGACCACATTGTTGTCGGTGGCCTGGCCTACGATACCGATGCGGAGCACTGCAATCCGCTCGAAAACGGTAGCGGTAACGGTGCGATCTACCACTACAGTCGTCACGGCAAAGAAGAGCAGGCCAAGTTCTACGAGGCCATGGGTCTCGATGGAGATGGCAATCGGGATCTGGGTACTGATCCGGTGCTCGAGGCATTTGGCGAGATTGTTCGCGAACGGGTGCTGGCCAATCTCTCGCTCTTCCAGAAGCTTCTGCAGGCGTGCAAGGCTGCAGGCTTGCCGATGAAGAAAACGTCAGTGATGCAGGTGATCACCGACGCCATTGATCGTGGGGGCTGGGAGTCCGGTATTGACTACCTGGCGGACTCGCTGTTCGGCAAGGCGTACTGGGATCGGGTCGCTGACGATGTTCAGTCGCGTTTCGAGGATCTGTCGGCGTTGTTTTGCCGGTCAGTCGCGGAAGAAGCCTGGGAACGGGCTGATGACAGAGGTCTGCTACGGACGCTGAATATCCCGCTGGATATTTACAGCCATGGCGCGGATCACTACAGCATCTCGGGTGAGGGATATCGTTGCCAATGGGATACCTCTTCCGTGGCTGCTGTCTGGGTACCCTGTTCTGACGCGATCGACAACATCCGGGCCAACGCCTTGTCCGAAATGAAGCTCGGCACGGTGAAGTGGTTCGGTGCAGTCGGCAATGAAGACGATCCGGCACATGCCCGTTATTCCACCGATGGTGGGGTGACCTGGGTCGGTGAAGGCATGCGTTGGAACTGGCGCCAGGCCACCGATGCCATGCTCAAGGCCGTACCCGCCATCGATCAGACAGCGTTTCAGGAACTCCTGGCCACCAAGGCACGGGAATACTGCCGAGGCGTCCTCGAGGAGTGGAATAGCTGGATCAATGGTGATGTCCATGGCGTTCTGGTCTACGTGATCGACCGCCATACCGGTGAGCGTATTGAGTCTGAGGATGAGGAATGCTGGGGCTTCATCGGCGGAACTTACGCCGAGGAGGAACTGGAGTCCTTAGTGCTCGGAACGGTCGCAACACTGGTCGCCACCAAACATTAACCCTCGTTGTAACCCCCTTTACCCCGCGCAGCATTGGCGGGGGTTTTTTCCGACGGCTTTGACGACAGAGCTGTCCGAAAAGACATGGTTTTTTCTCGTGAGAGAAAGCGTTTGCTGCCAACGATACCGGCAGCCTTCATTGCAAAGCATCCCGCTTTGCGAATTCAACCCGCCAGGGAAACCCTGACGGGGTTGAACTGGCTTTCATGGAGGAAAAAACCATGGACGCAACCTATCAGGACTTGCACGAGCTCAATTCGCTGGCCTTCAAGACCAGCTACGTTGAACATCTGATCAAGACCGAGAAAGTCAGTATGGCGGACGCGTTTCATCGCCATCTGATCGCTGTGGCCCTGCCGACGGCAAAGGTCTTCAATCGGGTCATGCAAAAGTATGGGGCCAACCCCATCGGCATCGAATTCCGCCACACTGGCCGGGATGCCTGGGCGTTTGTGTTGCCCGATGTTAATGAACCCGAGAAGACCCGGATCCAGTATTTCGATCGCAACGGGTTCTTGTCGCATTTCGTGTGCGACTCGATGCAGGAGGCTGTCGAGACGATGATCCGCGAGGACTATCAGATCGACGAACCCGGCATTCTCGACACGCTGTCTGTCACGGACGCCTGGCGGATCGGAACCGAGCGTGCAGCACTAGTGATGAAGCTCAATTCAGGCCGCATCAGTTGGGCTGAGTTCCTTGCGGCATCGGGGGCGCTGGTATGAACGGCATTCCCCACGACGATCGAATTACCCGTGTCACCCGTGTCCTCAAACGAGGCGACGGAACGGAAGTTCGAATTGTCGCCCAGGCGTACTTCGGGGCGGGCTTGCATCGCTCGATCGGAATTGATGTGTTTCGCCGCGATGGTCCAACGCAGAACTGGACCTATTGCAGCGATAGACCTCACCCAAACTGGCGAAGCATGTCTGTCGATGAATACAAGCAGCATGGACGTTCAGAAATGCTGCAAGTAGCGACGACGGGGGAAATTCTGGCAGTAGCAAGTCTCATCGGCAAACCCATGACCGCAGCACTATCAGCGCATTGATTCGTGGTCAGAGTCGAAGGCTAGGCTCTGTCGGTGATCCATCGATTGCGCCGTTCAATCCCGAATGGGATGCTTGGCAAATGGGCTTCAAATAGAGAAAGGTGGGTGCAACCATAAGTTCCATGGAACTCAAACTGAACTACGTTGTATTTCCCGAAGACGATGTATTTGTGGCGCGATGCCTCGATGTTGAGGTAGCAAGCGACGAAGCAACTGAGAAAGAGGCTGTGGCGAATCTTCAGGAGGCGCTGGAGCTTTTCTTCGAGGATCACGAAGCTGAGTTGTGATCGTTCCAGCGGGACGTGATCCGCTTCCACAAGGAACATTTGCTTCGATTCTGCGTCAGTCGGGTTTGGATATTTCCCAATTCGATTGAGCAGGAAAATAGCGCTTACGAAAACCGGCCGGGAAACTGGCTGGAATATTAAACCCAAGCGGGGAAGCTCCCGTTAGGGGGGGCTCCGCGAATTTCAAGGAGTCGATGATGCTGAATAGAATGGTGGAGGCTCGGTTTTGCCTGCTTCGCGCCCAAGTGCTCAAATCGATTGGGATGGCTGAAGAAGCTGAAAACGAGACTTCAAGTGCTTACGAGCACGCCCACGGCATTGGGATTAACGCCTATTTTTCGAACGCCGCGATGCCTGTGCTGTTCAATCAAGAACAGACACTTGCTCAAGCGTGGAGGGACGGTAAGGAGGATGCCCATAGCCAAGAAGCGTTTCGTGAAGAATGGCAAGCAAGCAACGGTTCCCAAGAGGAGTGGGACGCGCTTTCATTCGATGAGAAAGCGGATCAGTGGGATGAGTTTCACGATCTGTGTGCACGAGGAATCGGTGACCAGATGTATTTCTACCAGGTGATGATGAACAGGCACTTGGTTGGCTACGTCGGTCATTAACCTGAAGAAATAAATCAGCCCGGTCCCATCTCTTTCCGATGGCCGGGCTTTTTCACGCTCTTCTTTACGAAGAACGTGCTTCTCAGCGCCTGGTTTGCCGGACGTTGAGAAACACGGTTGGCGAAGCGTCAGCGATCAGAAGCGTTGACCGCCGCTTTGAAGCGGGTGCCGGCAGTGAATTTCGGCAATGCCGTCGGATTGATCAAGAGTGCTTCCCCGGTTCTGGGGTTGCGGCCCATACGACCCTTGCGGCGGGTCAGCGAGAAGGCACCGAACCCTGTGAGCTGGACAGTATCGCCCGCTGCAACCGCACCGGTAATCGTGGTCAGGGCGGTGTCAATGATCGAGGCGGTCGCTACCTTGCTCAGGCCGGTCTGCTCAGCCACAAGTTCGACAAGTTGGGATTTGTTCATCGTTCTGCCTGCAATGAAAAAAGTTGAAAACGGGGCTACCGAATTCAGCTTATCGAAGGGCAGCAAGTGTATCCAAAGTTTCTTCGGGTGACCGAAAAACGCACCGGTAGCGAAATCACCGGCAATCTCCAGGAACAGCCTGGACATTCATCCCGCCCGGAACTTCCGGTGGGCTTAACCCTGTGCGGGACCTCCCGCCGGGAGTGCCGCACGCATTTCAGGAGGAATCCATGATGGACGTGCAGCAAGAAGTTGAGGGCTTGCCCCGCGCGATTGCCGAGGCCTTGTACGAGGATCTGAAGGTGCGCAGCAAGCCCGGTGGTGACATGGCCGAGGACGCATTTCGGTTCGAGATGTTTGCCCGTCGGATCGTGGCCGCTGAGTATGGGCGACCCGATGCCGTCGATTGGGCCAAGTCGTGGTACGAGCAGTTGATCAAACCCTGCATCGTGAATGCCATGGCCGCGCATGGTTGGCACAAGGATCGCATCGTTGATGCCTTCATTAAGCACTTTCCGTCGGTCGTGGTCAGCACCCAGGGCAGTATCTGGTTGCGACATGAGCCGGAGGCGCAACGCTGGTGGCTGATGGATGGCAACTTCACCAGTGCAGGTGAAAACGTACTGGCGGGCTGTTTTGCCATCGTGACCCACCAGATGTCGCCAGCGGAGATCGAGCAAACCATCGCCAAGCATGTGAAGGAGATGGAGCGCAGGATCGCTGGTGCGTTTTCCGTGCGACTTCTGCGCAAGTGACCGCCAGGCGCACTGAGTTTTCGTCTCGTTCGAGGCAACGCCCGCTACAGCGTCATTCGTAGCATTCAACCTGTCCATGTCGGACAGGCTTCAACCCTGCGGGTAGCAGATCCCCGCCGGGGAACTGCCGCCTGCTTTTTCAGGAGACTGAATCATGCAAACAGCAGTTCAAACGATTGTCAGTGGTGTCAATGAAGCCGGGCTCATCCAGAACCTCAAGGTGATGTTTACGACCACAGGGGTCGTGCTGTCGGAGCTGATGCAGAACTCGCGCCGGGCAGGAGCAACATCGGTCCAGTTCGATTTTGACGAGGCAACGAAATCGCTTGTCGTCACGGACAACGGGTGTGGCATCGACGATTGGCGGGTCCTGCTGACCATTGCCGACTCCGGTTGGTCGGAAGAGGTGATGCAAGCGGATCGGCCGTATGGGATGGGCTTTTTCTCGGTGGCATTTTCAGCCGAGAACATCCTGGTCGAGAGTCGGGGCAAGGCAATCGAGTTCTCTGCCGATGACCTGATTGCCAAGCGGCACATTGCGGTGCTCAAGTCGGAGTTTATTGGCGGAACGCGAGTCACCATGAACGGGTTCAAACTGAACGCGAGCATGATCGAAACAGCGCTGAAGCGATTCGCGCGCGGGTTCGAGCTGCCGGTGATTTGGCAAGGCAAAACGCTGCCCTCACCGCATGCCCGGGAACAGTTGAATGGCGTCATGACGGACATCGGCTTCGTCTCGCATCCGTGTATTCACGGAGAGAGCACCAAGCTGCCCAGGGCGATTGAGGTCTACTGCCAAGGTCTGCCGGTCAAGGTGGAGGGCGCCAGCTCAACGTCAAGCTTTCGTTGGGGTGACGAGGCGGAACTCACCACGGTGATTCATTTGGATCACCTGAAGTTCCAACCGCGGATGCCCGATCGCGAATGCATCGTCGACGGTGCAGCCGCTGGCCAAGCGATCAATGCCGTCCTGAAAGCGATGTATCAAAGCTTTCTGGAGCGGCAGAAGTCGAGCATGTCGGCCGAGGCGTTTGCAACTGCCTATTGGGCGATGGCGAGAGCCGTGGGGATGCAAGACGTGATGAACGATGTACCGTTCATTCCCGCCGCCGCGCTCTATACGTTCAGCGACACCCCTTACCGCACCAGTGATGGGGAAAGCTACCTGGAGCAGCGGGACATTGGGGTGACGCAGGCAGAGGTTGAGGCCGGTAGCGTGATCCTGATGAATGACTACGACCCGGATGATGAAGAGGAAGACGGGATGATCAAGCTCATGACGGCCTGTTTGGCGAATTGGGTGATGGTCGAAGGTCTGTCGAAGAATCATTGGGCAAGTCAGCACGTCAAGCATCTCGGTGGAATCCGGATGGATGCCACGTACGCCGGCAACCTGGTACGCGAGAACTTCAGCGGCCATTACGTCTGGGGCGAGGTAATCCTGGCGGATCGCCTGCATGTCAGCTTCGCTGACGTCGACATGGACATCGAGACGCCGGTGGTGTTGGGCGATGTTCATGGCGAGATGCAGATCATCATTCCCCGAGCCGGGATTGATGAGGCCTTCAAGGTCTTGCGACAAGCCTCGACCTACATCGACAACCGGGACGTGTTCGCGGAGATGGAGTACGAAACGGACGAGGAAGAACTTGAAAACCTCGTGCGTGTCATGGCCGGAGAGGATGCACCGGCGACACTCCTGCGGCTGATCAGCAAGAGCCAGGCACCATCGATGGCAAACTTGCGCAACCAGCAATTCACGGTCAAATTTGATGAAGGCGGCAATGTGACCGTGGTCGCGGCTTGACCGTAACTACCACTCAACCCAGCGGGGATCTCACCTGCTGGGTGAGTTCTCGCTTATCAAGGAGAAAATTGATGCAAGTGCGTGTGATCTGCGGCGCGCAATCGGCGTATGCGTGCATTCAGACCCCGACAACCTCGTTGGACATGATGTTGTCGCCGGGTCGTTCTGCACCCCAGTCTTTGCGTGAAAGTGCGGCTGAGCTGCGCGAACGGGCAGCCCAGTTGCTCGAACGTGCGGCACTACTGGAGGCGGCAGCGGAAGTTCTTGCTGCACAACCTGGTAGCACATGATTTGGATGGCCCTCACCGCGCGTGAGTGGCCTTTGCACCCTCGGGTGCTTTTTCGACGCCATGGCGCATGGCGTGGAAAAAGGATCTGACCGGCCGATGGCCGATCCCGATTTTTCCAGTGTGACACTGGCGCTCGCGAATTGGCGTCTCAATTCGATTGATGGGCATCACGTCCATAACGGATCACTGCTTCGGTGATCGCTTCAGCGTCCAATATGGATGCTCACGCCATTGGCGTCAGCCTGGCCTCGCGCCGGGAATTCAAGGATTTCTCATCGCACGCCTGGTTCGTCCAGAACGTGCATGGAAACGGCTCGCAGTTTGAGCTGACACGTCATCCACCGACCGGTGGATTTCCCACATTGGGGCCAACTCCCCGATGGGGACGCGGCCCTTTTTTCATGGAGGCATCATGGATGCAACTTTGATGATGGCCCGCGCCAGTGCGTGGTTCCACCAGTCGCTCAAGGGCGACGCACGCTGTATCCGCTACCTGCAGGGCCGCGGCGTGACACGCGAGAGCATTGAACGCTACCAGCTGGGCTATGCCCCGCCGGCGTTTGATGGCTTGAAGTCGGTGTTCTCCAACTACAACGATCCGTTGCTGGAAGACGTTGGGCTGGTGATCAAGACCGAGTCTGGGAGCCGATACGATCGGTTTCGGGATCGTTTGATGTTCCCGATCCTGAATCCCCTTGGCGAAGTGATTGCCTTCGGGGGACGACTGATCGAAGGGGAGGGCGCGAAGTATCTGAACTCCCCGCAGACGGCACTGTTCGACAAGGGCAGCACCCTGTTCGGCTTGCCCCAAGCCATGCCATCGATTGCCGAGTCTGGTGAAGTCGTGGTGGCGGAAGGGTACATGGATGTGCTGATGGCCAGTCAGTCCGGCCTTGGCAACTTCACCGCAACACTGGGGACGGCAACCACGGAACGGCATGTGGCAGCGCTACTCGCCCTTCCGGTCCAGCGCATCGTCTTTTGCTTTGACGGTGATGCAGCGGGTCAGAAGGCAGCAACCAAGGCGATGCAAGCTTGCCTGGGTGTTCTCGATGACACCTCGCCAGCGGTGGCGTTTGTGTTTCTGCCGCCTGGCGAAGATCCGGACAGCTATCTTCGGACGCACGGTGCGGTCGCCTTTCGCCGGCTGCTGTCCTGCGCGGACAAGCTGGAAACCGTCTTGCTCAGGGAACTGGGCCGGGACAAGGATCTGGCGACGTGTGAGGGCAGGGCACATCTGGCGTTTGAAGCGCTCAACGTGCTGCCGGTGATCCAGCATCGGGGGATGTTCCAACGTCTCCTGGTACCGATCGCGCGGGCAGCCAATCTGACCGTGTCCGAATTGCTGGCGCTATGTCAGCAGGCCGGTTCGATTTTGTCCCGTAGTTGCGGCTCGATGTCCTGAGCTGCGTCATTCAACCACCCATCGGGGATTTCACTATCCCGAAGGGGTAGGTTTCCGATGGGGTTTCAATTGGGAAGGAAACTCCATGAGCAATATCGCAAAACTCCTCGCTTTTCTCGAAACCGCAGAAGCTGTGACCATCGATGGTGGTTCAGTGCTCACTGAATGGGAAATTGCTGAAGTCACCGGCAGTCCGCAGAGCCAGTTGGTACGGTTCGCCTGGACGGACGGTGAATGTGATTTCTCGGACACCCTCACTGAGGGCGGGATCGAAGCGGGCGAATTCGACGGCGATGGCAAATTTGTCGCTCAGAACGCCGAAGGGGAACCGACGGTGATCCGCTTCTTCACCTTGGCCCGGATGCGTCTTCCAGGTTCTGGTGCCACGGCTGCCAAGCGCTTCATGCAAGAGTTGCTGGATGCCGCTGAGTCGCTGACTGCCATTGCGGAAATGCATGGGCATCGCACCCTGGCTGACCTGATGTATCTGCTCAGTGCGATTCAGGAAGGCGGCTTCATCGACCACTACCCTGACGAATCGAGTGTGCTGGAAATCGTCCAGGAACTGCCATCCGCGCCGCAATGGGTGCAGTTCATCAAGGTCGAATACCTGGCGCAACCGATTGCGGAAGCAATGGCGGTGAGTTCGGTCGCGATTCCGCAGGGGCAGGATCATGTCGCCTGAGCGGGTTCGTGAGATTGCCGATGATCCGGCCACGCCGAGTTTCATCTTCGGCTCAAGCGCCCTGGTGCGTTGGACGCAGCAGCATCGCAACAGCGCAACGGGGGTGTGCTTCCAGGACTCAAGCTTCTATGTGGTCATTCATCCCAGCCTGAATCCCGCGCAACGCCCAAGCTTTCGGGTGTTGTCACGCTGGTGGTCGGGTCGCGTGATGCCGCATTCCTGGGACATCGACGACACGCTGCAGATACCGCCCGTACAGGACGGCGATGCAGATATCGAAGATCGACGGATCGAGGCTGTTCAGTAATTTCGTTTCATATCGAGGAGCTGACCATGGTGCTTTCGCGCATCTCACTCATCAAGGTTCGTGCCGCCGTCCAACAATGTGGGCAGCGTCACTTCCCCTTGTTCAACTACACCCGCCTGTTTGTCCGTGACTTTGGGCATGGGTGGTTTGATGAGCGTCATCGTTTTGCCTTTGGGCGCGACGACTGATCTTCATCCTTTGTCCCTTCGATTTCTGAGGGGGCTTTTCCGTGTTCCTTGGCGTCCGCAAGGAACAGCGAAAAGCAAAGTTTTTTCGGGTGACCGAAGACGCTTCTGGTCTGCGTTATGACCTGTTCTCTCCTGTGCTGTTCGGCAGGATTTCAACCCTGATGGGGCTATCCCCATTGGGGACGGCTCCGTCGATTTTTCAGGAGTCGACTCATGAATAAATTCTTCAATGCCACCAGTAAGGCTGCTTTGGTGGGTGATGGGACGGTTGGTGCGCTTGTCGCCTGGCTGGAGAAGTTCGTCAATGTGCTCTTCCCCGACAACGGGATTGAGTATTGGGCGCAAAGTAGCAAGCAGGGCAGCGACAACTTCCTGAAGGCTGATGATCGCCTTCCGGGTGTCGGTGCAGCAGAGGACTGTTTGCACCACGTCGCGTGTTATGTGCGTCCTGGTTCCTGTGAAGGCCGGATCATCGAAGTGCTCTTGAGCCTTCGCAACGGTCACTTCAAGTCGCTGACCTGGGTGAAGACGTTCGGGGGCGCAGATGAGTGCTGGCTGATCGCCCGGGCGCTCGACGAAGCGCTCAACGCACTGTTCTTCTGGCAGGAACTCCCAGAGCTTGTCGCGATGTCGGACAAGCTGCCGCGCCAATACAACTGGCACCGGCAGACTTCTTTGACCGAGGAAGTCGAAATCTTGTCCGCACCGGACAGGGTTCGCGTTTCCACGGCGACGGGCCTGGTTTTCGACGAGCGTGAATGGGAAGGGCATGCCAGCGCGGCGACGGCAGTGGTGCAGGACTGGGTCACAGTGCTCACCAATACCAACGCCAAGTTCAAGCTGGTGAAGGACACCGCGGATCGACTGAACGTGCCGGATTTGCCGGGTTTCGTGATTTCGAAGCGTGGGGTCGATGTGGAGGGCTACTACGTCCTCCCGCCGGGCGCCAATGCCAACGATGATCGCTGCTACCTGGGGTACTTCCCGAGCGCAGCCGATGCCATCGAGGCAGCCAGGAAGCACCAAGGCCAATTGGTCCTGGTGGAGAAGCATGGGGTGACGATTGCGTTCCCCCGGTCGGTCGCTGAAGCATTGGCCCGGCTGCTGTTCCTCAAGCGTCCGCAGCATCCGGCAGGTAAGTATTTCCTGTCGGAAGGGGTCGGCTTCAAGTCCTGCTCTCGTGCGCTGCTGCAAATGAAGCAGACCACCACGTTCGATGGGCCGGCGACATCTCTCCTTGCGGAGATCGAGTTGGCGTTGGATGCCTGTGATGTCGGCATGAGCTTGGCGTTTCCCGAGGCGCAGGCTGCTTGATCGCAGCTCACCGTCACGGACCGCGCGCTTGTATCGGGCGTCGTAACCACCGGTGCCGGAACAAAGGCACTTCCTTCAAGGGCTGACCAATTGGCCAGCCCTTTTTCAACCACCTTCGGGGAACAGCCTTCCCTGCGAGGGCGGTTCCCCTGGGTCTTTAACTCAGGAGAGATAGCATGTCACCTATTCTGGCTTCCCAAATCGGGAACGCATCCACTTTGCCAGGTTGGCCAACAAACAATCTGGATGGCTTGTTCGAGGCGCTGAAGCGCTGGCCCCTCGATCTCCGTCTGGATTATTCGAATGATCCGCAGTTTGCTGGTGAGCCGGGTCGGGCGCCGTTTCGTGGCAGGGCCTGGGGGTTTTGCGTCCTGCAATACGACGCGAAGCTCGATAAGCGTGTGCCTCGTGCGACGCGCCCAATCTACCCGGAGCATCCTGATGCGGTTCGCTATGTCGGGAATTTCCTCACCCACACCTACGCTTTTTGGCTCGACACCGACGATTCAGCATTGATCGCCAAACTGGATCAAGCGATTGCCGAAAACCTGGCGCGTCAAAACTGACATCACCTGATTCATCAACCCCTCGCGGGCCTCCCCGCTGGGGAGCTCCGCGTCTTTTCTAGGAGCAACGATATGGCAGGATTTCAGGAAATTGGGACACACCATTTTGTTTCAAGGCAGGCTGCGGACCAATACTACCGGAACATGGGCTACGACAACGCCGATGATTTGGTGAAAGATGGAACGATTGCCATCGGACCGCCGGCGCTCAACGAAAATGAGACGCTACGGATCGATCAGTCAGAAGGTCGCTACTTCATTCGACTTGAGATCAGCACTGAACAGCAGACGCCGACGACGAGCCCTTCGATACAGGCAGAAGCTGCATGGCTGTCCGTGATAGACAACCGCATCGTCTTGCCAGCGCAGCATCTCCAGCAGTATGCGGAGATCAAGCGCTTGATCGAGACGAGTGGGGGTAAGTACAGCAGCAAGGGGTATTTCACCTTTCCTGCAGGGATCGATGCCACCGAGGTTCTGGCTGCAGTTCGCCAGGGCAAGCCGCTCAATGCCAAGAAGGCCTCGCAATCCTTCTTTACGCCGGAAGATTTGGCGTATGAGGTTTGTCAGGCGGCAGGACCACTTCAGGGGAAGCGGCTTTTGGAACCCAGTGCCGGAGATGGTGCGCTGGCAGACATCGCACGGGCTGCTGGCGCGAAGGTAGTTGTCGTCGAGAATCATCGTCCCAACGTCCTCGTCCTTCAACAGAAGGGCTACGACGTCTGGGAGCAGGACTTCCTGACGCTGACGCCGTCGGACATTGGCTACTTCGATGTGATCGTCGCCAATCCGCCCTTCTCCGGCAATCAGGACATTGAGCATGTAATGCACATGTTCAATTTTCTGAAATCGGGTGGTGTCATGTCCGTCATTACGTCCCAGCGCTGGCGCTCGGGAACGCACCGCTCGCATCTTGCGTTTCGCCAGTTCCTGGAGACGCAAGGTGCCATTGTGACGGAAGTCGAGGCAGGTGCGTTCCGTGAATCGGGAACCATGGTTCCTACCCTGCGCATTGTTCTGACGCGACATTCAGCACCCGTGTGCGTGGAAAAAATCAGTTTGGGGGCGCCGCTTGAGCGAGTTTCAGTCTCACGGAAAACCTCACGGCTTCATGACCAGGGGCAACTCAGCCTGGCTATTTGAAGTCCTTGCCACCGAAATTCGGTGGCCTTTCTTGAGTCCGTTGATGCCAGCGGACTGAATAAAGCGATTTTCTCTGGGTGACCAGAAACGCCATCGGCTCTGCGTCATGAGCTGCTTCAGGTCCTAGCCATCCGGCCAGGACGTTTCCCGTGTTGGGGCATCTACCCGGCGCGGGAGGATGCCCCATTTTCATTTGGAGGTATCCACGATGTTGAAGTATCTGCATGAAGCCGTATTGGCTGGTCTGGTTGTTCCGGAAGGTGCTGATAAGGCCAGCCAGCGGGAAATCCATCGCCGCCGCCGGCTGATCGAAGCCCAGTTGTCGCTCGCTCGTCGCGCGATCCTGATGCTCAGAAGCCTGCATGCCGACGTCTCCGCCCTGCGCGTAGGTGACGGTGACGGGTTTCAAGGGACAGGCAACTGCGAATATGGCCATGAGGGTGTCGAAGTCACGCTCGATTGGCCGAACCTCGCACTGCTCTCCGACGAAACCAAAAACATCCTCGACGAAGTTGCTGCGTCGGACGTACCGAAGATCTGGTTCGTCTTTCACGGTGACTGCACCCAGTCACACCGCTGCGAAGCGGATGACCGCGAGGAGGCAATGGAAATTTGCGCGGAAGCCCATCCGGGAAGCCAGATCCATGTTGCCATCCCTTCGAATCTTCAGGGAGAACTCATGGTGTATGGCTATGGCGAGGACATGGTCCACTGTCCGTTGTGTGGCTGCCGCACCGAGTTCGGTGAACTGCCCCGAGAAGGATGGCAAGTCCATGTCTGCCAGGCGTGCAATCACAGCTTTATCGCTGTGCCTGACGACCCTGAAGAAGGTCCGGAACCCGAACGCAACTTCGCGTGGAAGGGAGCCTGGTCGATGAATCAGGACGGCACGATCGAGACGCAGCCGCGCGTTGAGGACACTGGTGAAGGGTTCATCCCGACACTGGCTATCTCGTACGTCGGCGGCGAACCGGTCTTCGAAACGGCTGCCCCCCGGGCAACGCTTGAAGAAGCGAAGACCGCGGCCGGGACGTTGGGCAGCGACTGGCATCAACGCGAGATCGATGCGGTCGCTGCGGAGATGGCATCGTGAGCCCCGAGCGCGCCCAGATAATCTGGGATCGCAGTCTTCCCTTCGGGGAATTGTCTATGTCAGACGCAGAGCGTTTGGCGGTGAGGAGCGTTTGGTCCGGCATGCCCGGCCATACCTGCTTTGCTGACGCGCTACTGCGGATCGCCAGGGGCGAAGCCGTTGCGCAACGGCCTGCAATGATCGGAACCGCCGTTTTCACCTACGGCACCGAGATCATCGAGCAGGTCCCCGTCTATGCGGGCGAAACGGCTGGTTCCGATGCGGTGTATGCACGGGCCAAGCGTTCGATTGAGATGTTGGGCATGCCGGCGACCGACCCAGTCCAAGGCGCCAATGCGCGGCTCCGCAAGCTGACGCAGGCTACGCTCAAGTTCTACCCGAGCGGAAACTAGACAGCCACGCAGTTCCTTACGCCTCCCAAGGGGGCGTTCTTTTCAGCGCGTTTATCTGAGCGCCCTGAAAAGAACCCGATCAACCAAACCACAAGGAGCACCCATGAAAGCCAGTCGCCAACGCAAATTCTTCTCCTCAGCCCGCACCCGCAGCCTGCGTGCCGGCTACGCCCGCGAAACGGTCTTTCAAAATCCGGCATTTCGTTCTCCAGCAAGTGCGTGCTCTTTGCAGTCATTGGGGACATCACAGAAAACGGAATAAATCGTACGCTAAGCTAATGCCATCAAACTTGGTTGCCTTGATTACCTTTCGCCAAGCTGCGGTTTGCGCCATGCCGATGCGTTCCCTGAACATGGGATGCCGTCTTGCCGCCAGGTGCAAACGCTTGAGACAAGCCGTCAAGAATGCCGCAGTGAGCAGCCTCCCGCGCCTCGCCACACCGCTCACGCAGGTCTTTTAGTTGCCTCTCCAGTTCCTGGAGTTCTTGCATCCGTTGGGCGACGTGCCCAATGTGCCGATCAAGCAGACGATTCACATCCGCGCAGTTTTCCAGGGGTGACTCCTTGAAGTGCAGCAAGACCCGGATCTCATCCAGCGTCATGTCCAGACCACGACAACGCCGAATAAAGAACAGTCGCTGGACATGAGTTTCCCCATAAATGCGGTAGTTGCCTTCGCTGCGGGCAGGCACTGGCAGTAGCCCATCGCGCTCGTAATAGCGGATCGTTTCCACATTCGTCCCGGCAAGGCGGGCTAGTTCGCCGATTTTCATCTTTGTACCCTGCAACTTAAACGGGCCGAGCCGGTTGGAGCATGATGATCGCCATACCGGCCAGTGCGACCGCACTGCCGACAAGATCCCATCGGGTCGGCACAACGCCATCGATCCGCCATAGCCAGATTAGGGCAATCGCCACGTAGACGCCACCGTAGGCGGCGTAGATTCGGCCGGCTGCACCGGGGTGCAGGGTCAGCAACCAGGCAAACAGACCCAGGGAAGCAGCGGCGGGAACCAAGAGCCAGGGTGAGCGCTCCTGGTTCAGCACCAGCCATGGCAGATAACAGCCGATAATCTCGGCCAGTGCGGTTAAGGCGAAAAGTCCCAATACTTTGACGAACTCAAGCATTGCGTTGGCTCCGAATGTTTTTCTTATTGTAATCGCTTGACTCTATAGTCACTACAGGGTTTCTAATGTAGCAAACAAGGAGAACGCCATGAGTCTTGATTCCCACCCGAAGCCCCTTCAGGATACCGTCCATTGCGGGTGTGCGGGCGGCTGTTCCGCATCAGGAATCGGGACAGCCTCCGATCCCGCTCAAAGCGATGGCGTGCCCGTTTACCTGGTTCCAACCATGGACTGCCCGAACGAGGAGAATGACATCCGTCGGGCGGTGGCCGGTATCGACGGCATCCATTCCCTGCGGTTCCAACTGTCAGCGCGTACCATTTCGATAGACGCCACCACCGAAGCGCTCGATGCAGCCTTGGCCGCTATCCGCCAGGCGGGGTTCAGCCCCAAGGCGGTGTCGGCAGATCAGGCAGCAAATGAAAACGTCGGCGTCAGTGAGCTATGGCGAAGCATTCTGGCGCTGGGGCTGGCCGTCGGTGCGGAAGCGCTGGATTTCTTCGCGCCCGACACGTTGCCTTTCAAGGGCTTCGGTATGGCATTGGCCATCGCCGCCCTCTGGCTGTCCGGCATTTCCACCTATAGCAAAGGCGTGGCGGCATTGCGGCGCGGGCAGTTGAGCATGAACGCGCTGATGGGCGTAGCGGTGACCGGTGCCTTCCTCATTGGACAGTGGCCCGAGGCGGCGATGGTTATGGCCTTGTATGCCATTGCCGAACTGATCGAGGCCCGCTCCGTGGATCGGGCGCGTAACGCCATCAAGGGCCTGCTTGACTTGACGCCGGAGACGGCGGAAGTTCGGCAGGTTGATGGAACATGGCGGGAAATACCCGCCGCAGAGGTAAAGCTGGAAGCCTGCGTTCGGGTCAAACCCGGCGCCAGGATACCGCTCGATGGTCAGGTGACGGCAGGAACCAGTGCGGTCAATCAGGCGCCGGTCACCGGCGAAAGCATCCCGATTGACAAGGTGGCCGGCGACCCGGTATTCGCCGGCACGATCAACGAAACCGGCATTCTGGAGTTCCGTGTGACGGCTGCTGCCGACAACACCACGCTGGCCCGCATCATCCACGCGGTCGAACAGGCGCAGGGGACGCAAGCGCCAACCCAACGCTTCGTGGATCAGTTTGCCGCAATCTACACCCCGGCTGTGTTCTGCATCGCACTTGCCGTGGCCATTTTGACACCCTGGCTCCTCGGCTGGACTTGGACGCAGGCGATCTACAAGGCCCTGGTGCTGCTGGTCATCGCTTGCCCCTGCGCGTTGGTGCTTGCCACGCCGGTAACGGTCGTCAGCGGACTGGCGGCAGCAGCTCGACGCGGCATCCTGATCAAGGGCGGTGTCTATCTCGAAGAGGCCCGAAAACTGCGGGTCATTGCCCTCGACAAGACCGGTACCATTACCGAAGGCAAACCCCGTCTGGTCGCCACGGAAATACTTCCCTCGGCGGTCCCCGAATCGCAAGTGCTTGCCTGGGCGGCCAGCCTGGCCGGACACTCGGACCATCCGGTCTCAAAAGCGATTGCGACCGGTCTCAAGCTTCCAGAGAACGGCTTGACCGATTTTGTCGCACTCGCCGGACGAGGTGTTGAAGCTCGCACGGATGGCCAACTCCTCTTTCTAGGCAACCATCGCTTGGTTGAGGAGCGCAACCTGTGCAGTGCAGAAATTGAGGCTCGCCTTCAGGTGCACGAGACGCAAGGCCGGACGGTCACCATGCTGGCGACGGAACAGCAGGTGCTGGCGATTTTTGCGGTGGCGGATACCATCAAGGAAAGCTCGCGGGAGGCGGTGGCAGAACTGCACCGTCTAGGTGTCGTCTCGGTCATGCTGACCGGCGACAATGTGGCGACGGCCGCGAGCATCGCCAAGGAGGCCGGCATCGACGACGCCCGTGGCAATCTTCTCCCTGAGGACAAACTGGCGGCCATCGAAGATTTGCAACGTCGCTACGGCCCGGCCGCGATGACCGGCGACGGCATTAACGACGCGCCAGCCCTGGCGCGTGCCGACATCGGCGTGGCGATGGGCGCGGCTGGCACGGACACGGCGATGGAAGCAGCCGACGTGGTGATCATGAACGACGACCTGCGGCGTATTCCTGAGACCATTCGCCTCTCTCGGCGCACCCATGCGGTGCTCTGGCAAAACATCGGGCTGGCCTTGGGCATCAAGGCGATCTTTCTCGGGCTCGCCGTTTTCGGCAATGCGACCATGTGGATGGCGGTCTTCGCCGACATGGGCGCAAGTCTGCTGGTCGTCGCCAACGGTCTGCGGATATTGCGAACCTCTGCACCGCAAACCAAAGACTAAAGACCCATTGTTGGTTGGCAAAAAGCAGCGGGGCCATCAGCCGGCCAGTCGTACGCCTATTTCTGTCTCACCATGGGCGGATTTTGCGAAGGCCTCCCCGTCATGCATTCGGGCAATCGCGCCAACGATGGCGAGACCCAGTCCATGATTCTGATGGCCGTGGCTACGTGAGGCATCTACGCGGAAAAAGCGGTCGAAGATATGAGGCAGACTTTCAGCAGAAATCGGTTCTCCTCGATTGATCATCGAGAGCTTGATGTGTCCATGAGTTTCCACGACGATACGAATCACGATTGAACTTCCGGGATCGGCATACCGAGCCGCATTATTCAGCAGATTGGACAGTACGCGCCGGAGCAGCGCCGCGTCGTACTGGCCTGATGCATCGCCTTCGATAGACCATTGAAGGTCAGATTCGATCAGCACCGCTTCGTAGTAGTCGGCCACTTCGGCGCAGAGCTGGGCAAGGCTATGAATGGGCATCCGCCGGGCTTTAGCACCCCGGTCGGCTTGCGACAGAAACAGCATGTCATTGACGATGCACGAAAGCCTGTGCATTTCTTCGAGATTCGAACCGATGCAATCACGCAGGTGTTCGTCCTTGTCGTTGCTACGCAAGGCCAACTCGCTGCTGGCGATGATGTTCGCCAATGGGGTTCTCAATTCGTGCGCCACGTCGGAATTGAACCCTTCGAGTTGCTGATAGGCCTTTTCCAGTCGATTCAGCAAGTCGTTGAAATGATCGATGAGAACTTGCAACTCGGCAGGGATCCCCTCTGTTTCCAAGCGCGTGTCGAGGGAAAGTATTGCGAGACTGCGCGTTTGCTCTGCCAGCGTCCGAATGGGGGCCAGTCCGTAATACACGATCAGGTAGCCGCCCAGGGTGATTGCGGCACTCCCGATCAAGGCAGCCCCCCAGAGGATGGCTGCGAGGCGATCCAGAATCGCTTCATCAGGCGCAATCTCAAGTGCCAATTCGGCAACGGCAAAATCTGTCCTCTGCGCTTCATCGGGGAGTGCAAACGAATAAAAACGAGCTTTTGATGGCCACGCACTTGGCGTCGAGATGAAGCGAGCCTCACCCAGCCTATCGATTAACTTGAGATGCGAGTCCCGATTGATTTTTAGAAGATCCTCCAGGTCGTGTTCAAGCGATCCCGGTTGCAGGTGTTCCGGTGTTTCTTCAAACAGGTGCCGAATTGCCGTGCTGAGCTTTTCAAGGCGCTGGTCCTGTTGTGTTCCAAGATTGGCTTTGACCGAAAAAAAAACGCCGAGGCACAAGCATCCCAGAACACCCAGGCTCAGCGAAGCGAGCCAGCGTATGAGGCGACCGCTCAGCGTCGGATTGATCATCCTTCCCAGTCTCATTCGCGCAGTTCAAGGACATAGCCCATACCGCGTACGGTATGCAGCAACGGTATCTCGAAGGGCGTATCTATTTTGGCGCGCAGTCGCTTGATCGAAACTTCGACGACGTTGGTGTTGCTGTCGAAATTCATATCCCAAACCTGCTCGGCAATCTCGGTTCGCGACAGCACCTCACCTTGTTTCCTGAGAAACAGAGAAAGCAACAGGAACTCCTTGGCGCTCAGATCGATGCGCTGACCGTTCCTGAGAACCTTGCGGCGGGCCAGATCCATTTCAAGATCGTGTAAAGCAAGACGGTTCGACGTGGCTTCCGGTTGCTGCGTGGCCGACCGGCGCAACAGTCCCTGAATTCGAGCAATCAGCTCGGAAAAGGCAAACGGCTTGACCAGATAATCGTCGGCGCCGGTTTGCAAACCGTTAACCCGGTCCTCCACTTTGCCACGCGCGGTCAGCATCAATACCGGTGTTTGCTTCTTAGTGCGCAAGGCAGCCAACAAGGAGAGCCCGTCCATGCCGGGCAGCATGGAGTCGAGGATGATGGCCGCGTAATCGAACTCCAAGCTCATGTGGAGTCCCGTTACGCCGTCGTGGGCAAGGTCAACGACAAAGCCTGCGGTACCCAATCCCTTTTGCAGGTATTGGGCAAGCTTTTGCTCATCTTCGACAACCAATAGTTTCATTTCTTCACGAATCGAAAGATGTCAATTTTGTAAACTTCCTGTTGGCGTTCTGTCAGTGCTGATTTTTTATAGTTCATCCATGCCGTTCAGTTGTTCGGCATACCCCAAACCCGATGAACCTAAACATCATTGAAGGAGTTCTATCATGAACGTCAAACAAGCCCTTTCCATCCCCGTTCTCTGTGCTGGTTTGGCCCTGTCAGGGCAAGTGTTGGCCGAGTCGGTCATGCACAGCACGCCGGAGGGTACGACAAAATTCTACCCGGCGCATGATTCGGGCAGCAAATCCGCCGCGCAAGTGCAACAGGAACTCGATAACTTCAAACGCAATCCGGTTAGCGCTGATGGCCAGTATCGTTACGTGGGCGGTGACCAAGGCTGGGCGCTGATTCCGCACGAATATGCCTATCGCGATGGGAAATGGCAACACGTCGACAAGCTCAGGCACGATACACCCGCACCATCCTTGGACATGACTTCGGAAGAAAGGAAGCAACGCGATGCCCTGTATCAAGGAGGTTAATCGTTATTTCTGACACACTCGACCGCCCATCCGACAATGGCCAGGACGCGAATTCTTGGCCATCTGTTTTTGCCCCCCAATAGTTCTGCTAACATCCGCCCAATGCGTCGCTGGCTTTCCATCCTTCTGCTCGCTTTTCTGCCGTTCCAGTTCACCTGGGCGGCGGTCGGTGGCTATTGCCAGCACGAAACCGGTGCGGCCGCTCAGCATTTTGGGCATCATGAACACAAGCATCATGCCGATGAGAGCGGTGATATCGACGCCAAAGCCTTGGGCGGCGGCATCGATGGCGACTGCGCCGCCTGTCATGCCAGTTGCGCCGCAGCGCTGACCGGCATTGCGGCGGTCCCCCTCATGGCTACGACTTTCGTCGATCATCCTTGGCATCCGGGCGTTTTAGCTTCGCCGCCCACGGTCCAACCCGAACGCCCCAACTGGTCCGTCCTCGCCTAATCGGCGGGGTGGATAGCACTTTTCTGCGCTTCTCCCTTGCGGCTGTGGTGGACTGATCCGCCCTGACGCATTGCGACGCTTCCCGGTCGCACCTCGCCGATTCCCCGTGTGTCTTTTTCATCACTGGAGAATCGGATGTCCAAAAGTAATTCTGTTCCACGAACGACATTTTTACCGGCCCGCCTGCTCGTTACCGGGCTGTGCTCGCTCGCTGCGCTATCGACCGGCGACCTATGGGCGCAATCGACGCCAGCCCCCGCTGGTGCCACGATTACCTTGCCGCAAGCCTTTGCTGCTGCCTGGGCAAGACAACCTGAGGCACAATCCATCGATCTGCGGCGCGATGCGGCCGAGGCGCGTCGGCAAGTTGCCGACAGTTGGACGGCTCAACCACCGTCGCTGGATTTGGCCGGCAAGACCGACCAACTGAGCAAGAATCAAGGCAGCCGCGAATACGCGGCCGGCGTCGCCTTGCCCCTGTGGCTGCCGGGCGAGCGCTCCCGTCAGGGCGCCCTGGCCGATGCCGAATCCAAAGCCCTGGATAGCCGGGTGACGGCGGCCCAACTGCGTACTGCCGCCGCCGTGCGTGATGCCTGGTGGAACTGGCAGCGGGCTCGCGGCGAACAGGCTCTGGCCCGCGAGCGCCTGGTCAGTGCGCAAAAACTGGCAGAAGATGTCCGCCGCCGGGTCAAGGCTGGCGACCTGGCCCGCTCGGACCAGCATCAGGCCGATGGCGCGGCGGCCAGCGCCGAGGTGACGCTGGCGGAAAGCGCCAGCCTGCTGGCCGCAGCCACCCAGCAACTACGTGCCTTGATCGGCAAGCTGCCGGATCAGATAGCCGCCGACGGACCGGAAACCTCGCCGGCGGTGCCTGCCGACTTCACCGCCCTGGATGCGACCCACCCGGCGGTCGTCGAACTGTTCGACCGAGCCGAAGTCGCCCGCCGCAGCGCCGATCTGGCCAGTGTGCAGACAAGGAACAATCCCGAACTGTTGTTGGCCACCACCCGTGAGCGAGGCGCTTTCGGTGACGACTATCAGCAGACCGTCACACTCGGTGTACGCATCCCGTTTGGTTCGGATAGCCGTAATCGCGCCAAACTCGGCCTGGCCCGTGCCGAAGCCCTCGAAACCGAAGGTCAACTTCGCCTTGAACGCGAGCGCCTGGCAGCCGATCTGGAAGCGGCGCGGGTGCGCGTCGAATCCAGCCGCACGCAACTGGTGGCTGCCGAGACGCGCGCTCAACTGGCGCGTGAGTCGCGGGGGTTCTTCGAGAAGTCCTTCCGTCTGGGCGAAAGCGATCTGCCAACCCGCTTGCGTATCGAACTCGAAGCCGTCGAAGCTGAACGGCAAAACGCTCGCGCCCGGATTGAGCTGGCCGCCGCGATCTCCGCTCTGCGTCAGGCCCTGGGCCTGCTCCCCGAACAAAAATGAGGAACCCGAACATGAGAACAACAAACACACTGGCCACTTTGGGATGGGCCGCCTGGATCGCTCTGGCGGCCCCACTGGCCTGGGCCGGTGACGGGCACGACCATGGCGAGACACCTGCCGCAACTGCTGGTTCCGCCTCGCCGCGTTTTACAGCAACGTCCGAAACCTTTGAACTGGTCGGCGTCGTCAATGGCAAGCAAGTAACGCTTTATCTCGACCGCTATGCCGACGGTAGTCCGGTCAAGGATGCCAAGCTCGAACTGGAACTCGGCGGCGTCAAAATCCCCGTCAAACCACATGCCGAGGGCGAGTTCGAGGCAACGCTGGTGCAGGAACTTAAACCAGGGGTCGTGTCGGTCGCGGCGACCGTCATTGCCGGCGAGGAAACCGACTTGCTGGCTGGCGAACTCGACATGCACGAAGAGGCGCATGCCGAAGAGGCTACCCACACCCATGGCTGGAAGGAATACGCCCTGTGGGGTGGTGCCGCCGGTGGGGGGCTGCTGCTCCTTGCCACTTTGTTGCGCCGCCTGCGCGCTACCCGTAAACCGCTTTTCGGAGGTGCCGCATGAAGCCCCGTCTGTTATTTGGCGCCCTTTGTCTTACCTTCTTGTTTTCCTCAACCTTGGTGCTGGCCGGTGACGGCCATGATCACGGCGACGCACCGCCCGCTGCCAGCGGTAGCGGCCCCAAGCGCCAGCCAGACGGCAGTGTCTTCCTGCCCAAACCGGCGCAACGCCAGATTGGTGTTCGTACCCTGCTGGTAGAGCTAGGCGAACTGCCCCGTACCCATGAACTGGCTGGCAAGGTGGTTATGGACCCGAACGCCGGCGGCAAAGTGCAGGCCATCGTCGCCGGTCGTGTCACACCGGGACCACGCGGTCTGCCGCTGCCCGGCCAAGCAGTCAAGAAGGGCGAGGTGCTCGCCTACGTCACGCCGGAGGTCGGCGGCAACAGCCGCTCCCTGGCCGAAAGCCGCCTGCGCCGCCTACGCGAACTCTCCGACACTGTGCCGCGCAAGGTCATCGAGGAAGCAGAAGCCGCCGTGGCCAACGAGCAACTGGTGGCGCCGGTCAGCGGCGTTATCGCCTCGGCCAACGTCGTCTCCGGTCAGGTGCTCGAAGCCCGCGAAACCCTGTTCGAGATCGTCAATCCGGAACGCATGCTGATCGAGGCGCTGGCTTTCGACATGGCCGTCGCCAGCGATGTGGCCGGGGCCTTTGTCGCCGTCGGTGAGCAGAAGCTGCCGCTGCGCCTGGTTGGCGTCGCCCGCAGCCTGCGCGAGCAAGCACTGCCGCTGACCTTCCGGGGTGAAGGCGGCGCTTTGGCGGCGTTGGCCGTCGGCCAGCCGGTTCGGGTCTTCGTGCAGACGCGCAGCACGGTGCCGGGCATCCGCGTGCCGATGGCGGCGCTGATGAAGAACCCTGCGAACCAGAGCATCGTCTGGATCAAGACGGCGCCGGAACGCTTTGAGCCGCGCACAGTAACCGCCGAGCCGCTGGACGGCACCCACGTGGCGGTGACCAGCGGTCTGAAAGCCGGGGATCGGGTTGCCGTCCGCGCGGCCACTCTGATTAACCAGATACGCTGAGCGGAGCCAATCATGTTCAAGTGGCTTCTCGACAACAGCCTTGCCAACCGCCTGCTGGTCATCATCGCCAGCTTGGTGCTGATGGCTTATGGGGCATTCACGCTCTCCCGCACACCGGTGGATGTGTTTCCGGACCTCAACAAACCGACGGTCACCATCATGACCGAGTCCGGCGGTATGGCCGCCGAGGAAGTGGAGCAACTGATCACCTTCCCGCTGGAAACGACCATGAACGGTCTGCCCGGTGTGGAAAGCGTGCGCTCGGTGTCCAGTGCAGGCCTCTCTTTCATTTATGTGACCTTCAACTGGAAAACAGAGATTTTCCGGGCTAGGCAAATGGTGTCTGAACGTCTTTCCTCGATGGAGGAAGGGCTGCCAGCGGGCGTCACGCCGCGCATGGGGCCGATCAGTTCGATCATGGGCGAAATCATGCAGATCGCCATTCCCATCGACACGGCGAAGATTTCGCCGATGCAGGTGCGCGAATACGCCGACTGGGTGCTGCGTCCGCGTCTGATGGCCATCGCCGGTGTGGCTCAGGTGATCCCCATCGGCGGCGAGGTCCGCCAGTTCCAGGTGCAACCGAACACGACACGCATGGCGGAGCTGGGTATCACACACGAGCAGTTAACCGGGGCGCTCAAGGGCTACTCGGCCAACACCTCCGGCGGCTTCCTCGAACTCAACGGCCGCGAATACCTGATTCGCCATCTCGGCCGCACGTCGCGTCTGGATGACCTGAAGAATCTCGCCTTGGCCGCACGCCACGGTCAACCCGTTCTATTGCGCCAAATCGCCGACGTGACCTTCGCACCCGCCATCAAGCGGGGCGATGCCGGTTTCGAGGGCAAACCGGCGGTGATTCTCGGCATCCAGAAACAGCCGACGGCGGACACCATCCATTTGACCCGGAGCATCGAGGCCGCCGTGGAGGATCTGAAGAAATCGCTGCCAGCCGGCATGGAGGCGCCCAAGGTGACCTTCCGCCAGGCGAGTTTTATCGAGTCGTCAATCAGCACGCTGCAAGGCAAGCTGATCGGGGCATCGGTCTTCGTCGCCGTCATCCTGTTCTTCTTTCTGGGCACCTTGCGCCCGACGGTGATCGCCCTAACCGCGATCCCGGTGTCGATTTTCATGACGGCGCTGGTTTTTGACTATTACGGCTTGTCGATTAACACCATGACCCTTGGTGGCCTGGCCATCGCCATCGGTGGCCTGGTCGATGACGCGGTAGTCGGTGTCGAGAACGTGCTGCGACGGCTAAAGGAGGACCGGGCCAAACACCACGATCACCGGATGCACCCGATTGAACTGGTGGCCCATGCGACGATGGAGGTGCGTTCAGCCATCCTCTACGCAACGATCATCATCGTGCTGGTTTTCCTGCCGCTCTTCGCGCTGCCCGGCATGGAAGGGCGCTTGTTCGTGCCGCTCGGCATCGCTTTCATCGTTTCGACGCTGGCTTCGCTGGTGGTGTCGGTGACGGTGACGCCGGTGCTCTCCTTCTACCTGCTGCCCAGCATGAAGTCCCTCGACCATGGCGACACGAAACTGCTGGCCTGGCTGAAGGCCAGCTATGGCCGCAGTTTGCAGACGGTGCTCAACCATCCCAAAGCGGCGTTGGCGGCCGGTGCCGTCGCCATTCTGGTGGCAGCGGCCGCCGTGCCCTTTTTTCCCAAGACCTTCCTGCCACCCTTCAACGAGGGAACGCTGCTGATCGGAATGCGCCTCAACCCCGGCGTCACGCTGGCCGAGTCGTCGGCTCTGGCGCAACAAGCCGAGGTGCTGGTCAAGGCGGTTCCTGAAGTGGTGCACGTCGGGCGACGCAGCGGCCGGGCGGAACTGGATGAGCACGCTGAAGGTGTTCATGTTAGCGAACTGGATGTCGGTCTGAAACCGGCGTCCGAAATGACGCGCACAATGGATGAGATTTCGGCGGACATTCGCGCCCGCCTGATTAACCTGCCGGCGGCGATTGCCATCGGCCAGCCGATTTCGCACCGTATCGACCACATGCTGTCCGGCGTGCGTTCGCAGATCGCCATCAAGATTTTTGGTGACGACCTCGACACGCTACGCGGTCAGGCCGACGCCTTGCGCGGTAGGCTGGCCGGTATTCCCGGTATCGCAGATCTGGAAATCGAGAAGCAGGTGCTGGCGCCGCAGATCAAGGTCAGCGTCAACTATGCGACGGCCGCGCAATACGGCGTGCCGACGCCACAGATTCTGGCGACGCTGCAAAGCCTGGTCGAAGGCGAAAAGGTAACGCAGGTGGTCGAGGGCGGCCGGCGCTTCGCGCTGGTCGTGCGCTTGCCCGAATCGTCCCGCTCGTTGCAAGGACTGGGGCAGATTTTGCTGGAGACGCCGGGCGGCCCGATTCCCCTGTCAAAAATCGCCACCATCGAGGACGGCGACGGACCGAACCAGGTTAGCCGCGACGACGGCAAGCGGCGCATCGTGCTTTCAGCCAACGCGCAAGGGCGGGCGCTGTCCGAGATCGTCGAGGACATCCGCAAAGTCGTCGGCGAAAGCAAACTGCCTGAAGGCTACTTCATCACCCTGGGCGGGCAGTTCCAGGCGCAGGAGGAGGCTTCGCGGTTAGTTGGCCTGCTCTCCATCGTCTCGCTGGTGCTGATGTTTGTGGTGCTGTTCAGTCGCTACAAATCGGTCGTGCTGTCGGCACTGATCATGGCCAATATTCCGCTGGCGCTGGTCGGCGCAGTGCTCGGCTTGTGGATTTCCGGGCAACCGCTGTCGGTCGCCGCGCTGGTCGGCTTCATCACGCTGGCGGGCATTTCGGTGCGCAACGGGATTCTCAAAGTCAGCCACTACATCAACTTGATGCGCATGGAAGGCGAGAACTTCGACCACAAGATGATCCTGCGCGGCTCGCTGGAACGTCTTGCGCCGGTCTTGATGACGGCGCTGGTGACGGCCTTTGCGCTGGCGCCATTGCTGTTCGAAGCCGAGCGGCCGGGCACGGAAATCTTGCATCCGGTGGCGGTGGTCATTTTCTCGGGCCTGATCAGTTCGACACTGCTCGACACCTTCCTGACACCTGTCATGTTCTGGCTGTTTGGCCGCAAGGATGTGGAACGCCTGATGGCCGACCGCGATGCCGGTGCGCTTTGATTTTTTCTCAACGAAAGGAAAACCCATGAAACCGATTCATCTTCTCTCCGCTGTTTCCCTCTGCATCTCTGGCCTTGCCTTCGCCGCCGGTGGCCACGACCATGGGCATGAACACAAGCCGCTCCACGGTGGCGTCGTCAGCGAGGTCAAGGATATGGACTACGAACTGGTGGCAAAGCCGGATTTGATCCAGTTGCATTTGCGCGATCATGGCAAGCCGGTGGACGTCTCAAAATCCAGCGCCAAACTGACCATCCTCGTTGGCACCGACAAGCAGGAAGTCGAGTTGAAACCGGCAGGGCCGGCACTGGAGGCCGCAGGAAGTTTTAAGCTTGCCAACAGCAAGATTGTGGCCTTGGTATCCGTCCATGGCAAAGCACCGGCAACCGTTCGCTTCGTGTTGAAGTAGAAGGGAAGTCGCATGTCTGCGATCACAAAAGTTCTCGCAACATGTTTTCTGGGCGTGACGCTTTCCGGTTGTGTCGGGCATACCCATCGACTGGTATCAGAGAACGACTCGCCTCCCGTCACGGGCTCCTTCAGCCACGAGGGCACGCAACCGCCGGTCATGGTTCTGGAACTCGAAGGAGCGCGGTATGAGGGGCGAGGATTTGTGATCCAGCATCATCAAGACCTCGCAAAAGTGCGTCAATTATTTGGCCCCGGCAAACATTACGACCAAATTTCCAGCGGCATGGATAGAGATCACATAAGGAGTTCGGCATCGCCGGTACTGCGTACCCAAAATGGGGAAACGATTCGATGCCTGCTGGCTTGGCGTTCGGGCCAAGCTCCATCGGGATTTTGCACCAAACCTGATGGAAAGCAGATCGATGTTCGCTTCGACTGATTCCGGGTAGTCGGTTTCGGGAAGCATATAAAGCCAAAAAGGCGACAAGCCCATGGTTTTGGTTCGTGCTGTCATTTTCAGAAGACGACTGCACCAACTGACGGGGCGTGACGCCAAGTGTGCAGGCCACTCCTGACGGCGTAATATCAGAAGTCATCCGCACCGATCTCGACTATGCTCAATACTCGTGTGCACCAAAGCGAGGTGAGCATGGCGACCGATACCACACCGATTACCGAGCACGGCGTTGCCACCCTGCCAGATCAGGCATGGGAGCGTGCGCGCCGTCGCGCGGAGATCATCGGGCCGCTGGCACAGTCGGAGACGGTAGGGCATGAAGCGGCCGACGCGGCAGCCCAGGTACTGGGTCTGTCCCGGCGGCAGGTCTACATCCTGATCCGCCGTGCCCGGCAAGGCTCGGGGCTGGTCACTGACCTGGTTCTTGGGCAGTCGAGCGGCGGCAAAGGTAAGGGCCGCTTGCCGGAGCCGATCGAACGCATCATCCGCGACCTGCTGCAAAAGCGGTTTCTGACCAAACAGAAGCGCAGCCTGGCGGCGTTCCACCGCGAGGTCGCGCAGGCTTGCAAAGCGCAGAAGCTGCGGGTGCCGGCGCGCAACACTGTGGCGTTGCGGATCGCCGGCCTCGATCCGCGCAAAGTCACTCGCCGCCGGGAAGGCCAGGATGCGTCCCGAGACCTCCAAGGTGCCGGCGGCGTGCCTCCCGCCGTGACTGCGCCGCTTGAGCAGGTGCAGATCGACCACACGGTCATCGACCTGATCGTGGTGGACGAGCGCGACCGGCAACCGATCGGCCGTCCGTACCTCACCATCGCCATCGACGTGTTCACCCGCTGTGTGCTCGGCATGGTGGTCACGTTGGAAGCGCCGTCCGCCGTCTCGGTCGGCCTTTGCCTCGCGCATGTCGCCTGCGACAAGCGCCCTTGGCTGGAAGGGTTGGACGTGGAAATGGACTGGCCGATGAGCGGCAAGCCCATGTTGCTCTACCTGGACAACGCGGCCGAATTCAAGAGCGAGGCCCTGCGCCGGGGCTGCGAGCAGCATGGCATCCGGCTGGACTATCGTCCGCTCGGGCAGCCGCACTACGGTGGCATCGTGGAGCGGATCATCGGCACGGCGATGCAGATGATCCACGACGAACTGCCTGGAACGACCTTCTCCAATCCCGACCAACGCGGGGAGTACGACTCCGAGAAGATGGCCGCCCTGACACTGCGCGAGCTGGAGCGCTGGCTCGCACTGGCAGTCGGCACCTATCACGGCTCCGTGCACAACGGCCTGCTTCAGCCGCCGGCCGCGCGCTGGGCCGAGGCTGTGGCGCGCATCGGTGTGCCAGCAGTCGTTACCCGCGCCACGGCTTTCCTGGTCGATTTTCTGCCCATCCTCCGCCGCACGCTGACCCGCACCGGCTTCGTCATCGACCACATCCACTACTACGCCGACGCGCTCAAACCTTGGATCGCACGGCGCGACCGCCAGCCCTCTTTCCTGATCCGGCGCGACCCGCGCGACATCAGCCGTATCTGGGTGCTGGAACCGGAGGGTCAGCACTACCTGGAAATCCCCTACCGTACCTTGTCGCACCCGGCTGTCACCCTCTGGGAGCAACGCCAAGCATTGGCGAAATTGCGGCAGCAAGGGCGCGAACAGGTGGATGAGTCGGTGCTGTTCCGCATGATCGGCCAGATGCGCGAGATCGTGACCACCGCGCAGAAGGCCACACGCAAGGCTCGGCGTGACGCGGATCGTCGGCAACACCTCAAAGCATCCGCTCGGCCGGACAAGCCCGTTCCGCCGGGAACGGACATTACCGACCCGCAGGCCGACAACCTGCCGCCGGCCAAACCGTTCGACCAGATCGAGGAGTGGTAGCCGTGGACGAATATCCCATTATCGACCTGTCTCACCTGCTGCCGGCGGCGCAGGGTCTGGCCCGTCTGCCAGCGGACGAGCGCGTGCAGCGTATCCGCGCCGACCGCTGGATTGGCTACCCCCGCGCGGTCGAAGCGTTGAACAGGCTGGAAACGCTGTATGCGTGGCCGAACAAACAACGCATGCCCAACTTGCTGCTGGTTGGCCCGACCAACAACGGCAAGTCGATGATCATCGAAAAGTTCCGGCGCACGCATCCGGCCAGTTCTGACGCCGACCAGGAACACATCCCGGTGCTGGTCGTGCAGATGCCGTCCGAACCGTCGGTGATGCGCTTCTATGTCGCGCTGCTCGCCGCGATGGGTGCGCCACTGCGTCCGCGCCCACGGTTGCCGGAAATGGAGCAACTGGCGCTGGCACTGCTTCGCAAGGTCGGGGTGCGCATGCTGGTCATCGACGAGCTGCACAACGTCCTGGCCGGCAACAGCGTCAACCGTCGGGAATTTCTCAACCTGCTGCGTTTCCTCGGCAACGAGTTGCGCATCCCGCTGGTCGGGGTCGGCACGCGCGACGCCTACCTGGCGATCCGTTCGGATGACCAGTTGGAAAACCGCTTCGAGCCGATGATGCTGCCGGTGTGGGAGGACAACGACGATTGCTGTTCGCTGCTGGCCAGCTTCGCCGCCTCGCTCCCGCTGCGGCGATCCTCGCCGATTGCCACGGCGGACATGGCCCGTTACCTGCTCGCGCGCAGCGAGGGCACCATCGGCGAGCTGGCGCACCTGCTGATGGCGGCGGCCATTGCCGCCGTGGAGAGCGGCGAGGAAGCGATCAACCACCGCACGCTCAGCATGGCCGATTACACCGGCCCCAGCGAGCGGCGACGCCAGTTCGAGCGGGAATTGATGTGAAGCCGGCACCACGCTGGCCGCTGCATCCCGCCCCGAAAGAAGGCGAGGCGCTGTCCTCATGGCTCAACCGCGTGGCCCTTTGCTATCACATGGAGGTGCCCGACCTACTGGAGCACGATCTTGGTCACGGCCACGTCGATGACCTAGACACCGTGCCACCACTCTCGCTGCTGGCGATGCTTTCCCAACGGAGCGGCATCGAGCTGGACCGGCTGCGCAGTATGAGCTTCGCCGGCTGGGTGCCTTGGCTACTGGACAGCCTTGATGATCAGATTCCAGACGCATTGGAAACCTATGCGTTTCAGCTCTCGGTGCTGCTGCCAAGACTCCGCCGTAAGACGCGATCCATCACGAGCTGGCGTGCCTGGCTCCCCAGCCAGCCGATACACCGCGCCTGTCCGCTCTGCCTGAACGATCCGGAGAACCAAGCCGTACTGCTCGTGTGGAAGCTGCCCCTGATGCTGAGCTGCCCGCTGCATGGCTGCTGGCTGGAATCCTATTGGGGCGTGCCAGGGCGTTTTCTCGGCTGGGAGAATGCCGATGCCGCCCCACGCACCGCCAGCGACCCGATTGCGGCGATGGACCGGCGCACCTGGCAGGCGCTGACCATGGGGTATGTGGAGCTGCCGCGCCGGCGCATCCACGCCGGATTGTGGTTTCGGCTGCTACGCACGCTGCTCGATGAGCTGAACACCCCACTTTCCGCGTGTGGAACCTGCGCGGGGTATCTCCGCCAAGTCTGGGAAAGCTGCGGGCATCCGCTGCGTGCTGGGCAAAGTCTGTGGCGACCGTATGAAACCCTGAACCCGGCAGTACGATTGCAGATGCTGGAGGCGGCGGCAACGGCAATCAACTTGATTGAGGTGAGGGACATAAGCCCGCCAGGCGAGCAGGCAAAGCTATTCTGGTCCGAGCCCCAAACCGGGTTCACCAGCGGCCTACCGACGAAAGCGCCGAAGCCAGAACCCATCAATCACTGGCAGCGTGCAGTCCAGGCCATCGACGAGGCCATCATTGAAGCGCGGCACAACCCCGAGACGGCACGCTCGCTGTTCGCGTTGGCTTCCTATGGTCGGCGCGACCCGGCTTCCTTGGAACAGTTGCGCGCCACCTTCGCGGAGGAAGGCATCCCTCCGGAATTTCTGTCACATTATGAGCCTGATGAACCCTTTGCATGTCTTAGACAAAATTACGGGTTAAGTGACAAATTTTGACGGCCAGAGCTTTCTGGCTCACACTGTCACATAATCGAACGTATATGTGACAGGTGCAAAATGTTGATCGGCTATATGCGGGTATCGAAAGCGGACGGCTCTCAAGCGACCGACTTGCAGCGCGACGCGCTGATTGCTGCCGGCGTTGATCCGGACCATCTCTACGAGGATCAAGCATCCGGCAAACGCGAGGATCGCCCCGGTCTGGTAAGCTGCCTCAAGGCGCTACGGCCAGGCGACACGCTGGCCGTGTGGAAACTGGATCGCCTCGGGCGCGACCTGCGGCACCTCATCAACACCGTGCACGACCTGACCGGACGCGGCATCGGCCTCAAGGTGCTGACCGGGCATGGCGCGGCCATCGACACCACGACCGCCGCCGGCAAGCTGGTCTTTGGCATCTTCGCGGCATTGGCCGAGTTCGAGCGCGAGCTGATTGCCGAGCGCACCGTGGCGGGTTTGGCGTCGGCACGGGCACGCGGCCGCAAAGGCGGTCGGCCTTTCAAGATGACGGCGGCCAAGTTGCGCCTGGCAATGGCGGCGATGGGTCAGCCGGAAACCAAGGTTGGCGATTTGTGCCAAGAACTCGGAATTACTCGGCAGACCCTGTACCGGCATATTTCACCCACCGGTCAGTTGCGTTCTGACGGAACGAAGTTGCTCAGTAAGGCTTGACCTTCAATCCATCATAACCTCCACCCATCGCCTGAAATAGTGCGGCACTATCAGCAAGCCGTTGCGCCTGCGCTGCGACCAAGGCAATGCTACTTTGTTGAGCCTGCTGCCTTGCAATCAGCAATTGCGTGTAGCTGGCTGCGCCAAGCGCATACTGACGCCCAGTGGATTCAAGGGAAGACTGTGCAGTTGAGTCTGCAAGCGCGAGTGAACTCAATGCCTGTGCATCGTGCTCCAGTGCGCTCAATGTGTCCGCCACGTTGCGCAGAGCGTCGAGCACAACGCCCTGATAATTTGCCGCTGCGGCATCCAATGCTGCCAGCGATGCCCGTTTTTCTGCGGGTAGTCCCGGATTGAATAGTGGCTGGGTCAACTGCCCCAGCACACTCCAAACAGCAGAGTTGCTGCCAAAAAGAGCCCCGGTTGTGAGTGCTTGCGAGCCAAGGTTTGCACTGAGGTTGATTTGAGGATACAGCTTGGCGATCGCCACCCCATATTCGGCATTCGCCGCGTGGAGCAATGCTTCTGCCGCCTGAATATCAGGCCGTCTGCGCACCAGATCAGAAGGCATCACAAGAGGCAATTCGGTGGGCAGTTTGAACTCGGCCAAAGTGAAATCGGGCACCTTCGCGTCACCAGGGGCCTGGCCGGAAAGCGTGGCCAGAAGATGCTCACTTTGTTGCAGTTGCTTGAGCAAAAGGGGTAGTCCAGAACGAGTTTGTTCGGTCTGCGTTTGCTGTGCAAGCAGCTCGTCCGGTGCTGCTTGACCAAGACGCACCCGCTTGCGGGTGACATTGATCTGCTCGTCCTGTGCTTCGACCATCGCTTTGGTGGCCGCAAGCTGACCCGCGAGTTTTGCTCGGACAATGGCGGTGGTGGTGATATTTGCCGCAAGGGTCAGTTGCGCGCCCGCCAGTTCATGGCTCCGGTAGTCCACACGAGCGGCCAGCGCTTCCAACGCACGACGATTCCCTCCAGCCAAGTCGAGGCGGTAATGCACGCCAACGCTGGCGTTGTAAAGACTGAACTCACGTGCATCGCCGGCCAGTCCGAGACCGCTGGGGCTCATCCGTTGGCGTTGCGCACCGATATTCGCATCGACTTGGGGGTAGCGCGTTGATCCCGCTTGCGCAGCATGAAGCTCCTGCGCCTGCAGCAGCGTCGATTTTGCAGAGGCTAACGTTGGACTGTTTTGTAAAGCCAGTGCAATCAGTGCATCGAGTCTGGATGACCCCAGGCTGTGCCACCATTCCAAACTGACCTCCCGACCGACCCGGAGGGTTTGCACCTCCCCCAAAAGGATTGCGGCCGAGGCGGTTTGCGCTGGCATGGTGGCAACGGTGTAATTAGATGTAGTCGGCGCTTCGGGGCGTTTGAAGTCAGGCCCGACCGCACAACCAGCCAACAAACCAACAAGTGCGAGAGATGTCAGGGCTCTGGCCGGCCATTGACTGGGTTTCGTGCATTGGCCTGTGCAAGTCAGGTCATCGGTTTTCATAAAAATGCTCCATGAACGGCTTACGGAAGCTCTGATGACAACCGAGGCAGCTTTGTTGTACCTTCGAAAAAGCAGAGATAACGGCTAGACCATCACCACGCTTGGCTGCGTCGCCCATAGCAGTAGCAGATTCGTGCGTCTGCCCATCGTGGCTGCGAAACTTCCCAGCATCGGTTCCGAGCCAAGCAAGAATGCGCATTTTTTCCGCGACGGGAGGCTCTGCGTGGTTGGCAATCTTCGGAGCCAACTCGACAACCACCGCCCACTCTTCCTTGGAAATTGCGCCTGTAATGGCCTGCATGTCGCGGCCTAATTTGTCCATCACACCGCGTAGTGCCATCGGCTTTGCGGGTTTTTCCGTCTGCGCGCCGACAGGGGTGGCTGATATGGTCATCACCGTGAAAAGCACGGCGGAAATGACCAGGAACGGTTTTTTAGTGCTGTTCATGAGACCCCCTTCTTTTTTCAGCGACATCGATAACGAGTGGCGCAGTCATTCAAAACTGCGCCCTTCACCCGCTTCCTCGTGAGTGACGCCATCGCGGATATGGTAAATGCGCTTGAACGTCGGGATGATTTTTTCGTCGTGCGTGACGACGATGACGGCGGTTTCAAAACGCCGAGCCATGTCGTTGAGGATGCGGATGACAGACATCGCACGCACCGAATCCAGCGGTGCCGTTGGTTCATCAGCCAGGATCACTGGTGGTCGATTGACCAAGCCGCGAGCAATAGCCACGCGTTGCTGTTCTCCGCCTGAGAGTTGTGACGGCATGGCCTTGGCGCGGTGCTGCACATCCAGAGCGGTGAGCAGTTCGAGCGCGCGTTTTCGCGCATCGTCATTGCCGGCACCCGCGAGCATCGGCAAGAGCGCCACGTTATCGGTGACATCGAGAAACGGGATCAGGTACGGCGCTTGAAACACGAAACCGATCTTGTCGCGGCGCAAAGCCCGCAGGTCGCGCACTTTCCATTCATCGTCGAAAATCACCTCGTTTCCCAGCACCATGCGACCGGCGGTGGGGTCAATCACGGCTCCCAGGCACTTGAGCAACGTGCTCTTGCCGGAACCGGAAGGGCCGATCAGGCCAACCACCTCGCCCGGCGCAACCTGCATGTTCACGTTCTTCAAGGCGAGAACCGCAGTGTCTCTCTCTCCGTAACGCTTGCTCAAGCCTTCGATGTGAATGCCTTTTGCCGTCATGTTCAGCCTCCAATCGCTTCGGCCGGATCGACCTTCAGTGCCATACGGATGGCGACAACGCTGGCCAGCACACAAATAACCATCACCGCGAAGAAACCCAAGATTGAATCGATGGGCATCAGCAATACGTATTTGGGAAACAAGGGTGCAGCGAAGGTAGCCGTGATCTTGCCAACGACAAAACCGATGACCCCAAGTACCAACGCCTGCTGCAAGATCATTCCCGCAATGGTGCGGTTGCGTGTGCCGATGAGCTTGAGCACCGCGATTTCGCGAATTTTGTCCATGGTCAGGGTGTAGATGATGAATGCCACGATGGCGGCGCTGACCACAGCCAGAATCACCAGAAACATGGCGATTTGCTTGGCGGATGTGGCAATGAGTTTGCCTACCAAAATCTCTTCCATCTGTGCGCGGTCATAAACCGTGAGCCGCTTCCAGCGTCGTATCGGTTCGGCCACCTCCTGTGGAGAGTATTCGGGTTGGATACGAACCAGCACGGCATTCACCGAGTTGTTGCTGGTTTGTGAGGCAATCACAGCATCGAGCAGACCGGGCACGCCGGGGCGGTTGAAAACCGGATTGGCTTCGGTGCGGCGACGCTGCATCAGGATGGCATCGTTGTCTTTGAGGAATTGCGCTTCTTGCGCATCCTTGAGTGGGATAAACACCATCGGATCGCCACTGGAGGAAACCATGCGGCGGGTCAGGCCAACGACTGTGTAATGGTTGCGGCGAATCTTCACCTCATCGCCCAGCCGAAACCCTGTGGCGATGTCCGCTACCGCCTCATAGTGGCCACGCGTAATCTGGCGTCCCGCGACCAATTGAGGTGGCCAGCCTGATGTTCCCGGTTCGCCTGCCGCGATGCCCACGACCATGGCACGAACATCTTTTTCACCTCTTCCGACCTGCATGGTCAGGTAGGTCACATTGGCGGCCTCTGCCACGCCCGGCAGAGTGCGGATGCTGCGCCACAGGTCATCAGGGATGCTGGAAGACTCGGCATAAGGGCCCAGGGTGTCTTTCTGTACCACCCACAAGTTGGCACCACTGTTGTCCAGCAACACCTTACCGTCATCGACCATGCCGCGATACACACCCGCCATGGTCAGCGTGACGCCAATCAACAGGCCCAAGCCAATGCCCGTAAAGATGAATTTACCCCAGGCATGAAGGATGTCGCGTCCGGCCAGGCTGATCACGGTGAGACTCCTGGCAGACGATCGACGATGTTAATCCGACTCTTGGCGCTGAGTGTCTTTTCGCTGTAGAGCACGACCTGATCGCCAACGCTCAAGCCCTCAACTACCTGAACCAGGCCATCAAGACTGGAGCGGCCCAGCACGACCGGAGTGAAAGTCAAACCTCCTTCAACCAGCTTCCATACACCGCGTTTTCCATCGACTGTCCGAATTGCGGCATTGGAGATGGTCGGCGCGGCAGGCAATTCGCCCAGTTGCACAGTCACCTCCGCCAACTCACCCAATGGTGGAAGTGGTACTGGAGGCGCGTTGAAAACGATTTTTGCCAGGGTTTCCTCAGTCACTGCATCGGCGCGAGGCTCGATGCGCAATACGTGTCCCGCCACAGCCTGAGATCGCCGTGATCTCAGAACAATCTTGGCTGGAAGCCCTGTAGCCAGTCCCTCGGCACTGATTTGATCAAAGCGTGTATCAACCCACAGGCTTGCGGTGTCAATTACTTCGATTACCGCTTGCCCCGCCACCACCGTGGTGCCAGGGTCTGCATCGCGTGCTGCGACCAGTCCGGCAACCGGTGCCACTAACCTCAAGTTTCCGCGTTGAGCGCGGAGCGCTTCCAACTCTGCGCGCAGACGCGCGATATCTTCTCGCGAGGCGACCAATGCCGCGCTCGCCACAGCCAGTTCTTGCCGTTTGGTGACTACCGTTTCTTCGCTGGTGCCACGCACCGATAAAAGCTGCTCATAGCGTGTGGCCTGTGTCTGCGCGAAAGTTTCTTTGGCAGCAGCCTGTCGAAGTGCAGCTTCGGAACTCTTGATTGCAGCCTGCTGAGCGCTGATGCGATCGTCCAGGTCCACCGCATCCATTTCACCGAGCACTTGCCCTGCTTTAACGGTATCGCCGACATGCACATCCAAGCGTTTGACGCGCCCGGCAACGGTGGGGCCGATTTTGTAAGTAAAGCGCGCTTGCACTGTCCCTATACCAGCTAATGCTGGGGCAACGGAGCGGGACTCTACCGTGCTGACAGTAGCTGCAACAGGAGCCAACGGCCCTGAACGCAAAGCAACATAGATGAAAAGCAGTAGAAGTGGAATGATGACGGCGACCAGGGCCAATGTGCGGCGTTGTAGACGTGGAAATTTCATGACGCACTCCCAATGCCACGACGATAGATTGCAAAAACACCAGAGGCATCGCGACGGATGCGAGCGGCGTCACCCGCGATGAGCGACTGCATCACCAAGCCCTGGATGGAGCCGATGAACGATACCGAGGCAGCCTCGATATCGAGGCTGGCATTAAGCTCGCCTATCGCCTTGCCCCTCTCCAGCAGATGGCGCAAGCGTTCTCCGTACCGCTGAATCAAGGTCTGAACCATCCTTTTAGGGAGTGTTTCTCCGGGCCGCTGCAACTCTCCGAAGAGCATCCGTGGCACGCCTGGATGCTCGGAAACGAAGTCGATATGAGCCATGAAGACCGCTTCCAGCGCGGCAAGAGGAGAAGTGATGTTCTGGGCCGCCTTGTCTACTCGGGAAAGAAGACGCTCAGCTACCCACGTCATCACTGCTTCGAGAATGGCATCCTTGGTGGGGAAATGCCGGAACAGCGCGCCTTGGGTCAGGCCCATGCGCTGCGCGATCGCCGTGGTGGTGATGTCGCTGGGATTCTGCTCAGCCGCCAGGTTGATCACCGCCTCTACGGTGGCCGCTCGCCGTTCATCAGCCGGAAGGTGCTTAGGGTGTTCGCTCATCGCCAATCCAAAAGAAAGTAATTTGTTACTATCTTATCAGGTTGTGCGATGAGAGCAAGGCCCTATCTGACAGCACCCAATGAAATCAACGCCAAGCTCGATCCTGGCCGAGGTACTCGGCTTGGCCGGTGGAGACCCTACAGGCAGGCTTAGCTCGTACTGAATTTGGCCAGTTTTTTTCTTTCACCGGCATAGTGCAATCGGCTTCTGATGTTTGGTGCGGTCGTCTTCTGAAAATGACAGGCGCGGCACGGGAATCAAGGCATTGCGATTCTCGAAAATAGTTCTTGAAATTCTATTCTTGATTGCATATCATCTCAACGAGTTTCGATAAGAAAGGATGCGCATGCGACCGTCTGTTGTGCTTGACATGAAGCGAAGCGCAGTGCGTGAAGCGGTAGGCCGCTTTCGCGCCGCGAACCCGCGCGTCTTCGGCTCGGTGCTGCATGGCACCGACCGGGATGGCAGCGACCTCGACCTGTTGGTCGATGCGCTGCCCGGTGCCACGTTGTTGGACTTGGGCGATTTGGAAGAAGAACTGAAATCGCTGCTCGGCGTTGACGTCGATCTGCTGACTCCCGGCGACCTGCCGCCGAAGTTCCGGGCCAAGGTGCTCGCGGAGGCGCAACCGATATGAGCGAGAACCGCCTGCCCGATTACCTCGACCACATTCAGCAGGCCGCAACCGATGCGCGCAGCTTCGTGGAAGGGATGGCCAAGGACGACTTCTTGGCCGACAAGCGCACCCAGCAGGCCGTCATCATGAGCCTGATCGTCATCGGCGAGGCGGCCACAAAGGTGATGGATGGCTACGTCGAGTTCACCCAGGCGCATGCCGACGTGCCGTGGCGCAGCATGCGCAATATGCGTAATCGCATGGCTCACGGCTATTTCGACATCAACCTCGATGTGGTGTGGGAGACGGTACAGGAATGGCTGCCGGCGTTGCTCCAGCAATTGCCCGCCGTGCGTCAGGATGCCGACGATGAAGACCGTAACGACAACTGTGAAAGAGGGATCTCCGATGACTGTTGAATCGAGAATATTTTCTGTAGCCGAGTATGTTCAGCCGTCCGAAGGCGAGCCTATTCGTTCCGTTGTGCTTGAAACCCGAGACTCAATTATCGTGGTTTGGCATGTCCATCCCGGGCAGGAAATTGCGGCTCACATTCATCCTCACGGCCAAGACACGTGGACTGTTTTGTCGGGAATGGCTGATTACTTTCAGGGCAATGGGATTGTTCGTGCCCTCAGGGAAGGTGAGATAGCCGTGGCAAGACCGGGCCAAGTGCACGGGGCGCGAAATACAGGTACCGAGCCATTTGTGTTCGTCTCGGTTGTGGCATCAGCCAATGCCGGTTTCGTATTGGCTGAGCGATAGAGCCCAATCTCTGGAGTTGGTCCAATGAGCGGTCGGGGAGATAGGTAACAGACATGCAGCGGACACGGCTGCTAAACCAGGTCGCAAACCTCCTTGCGTCGCAGCGTGCCGCAAGCGACGCGATCAATCGAATGGGGTCGGCATGAGACTGAACACCATCCAGTTCCCGACCGCGTAGCCGCCTGTCCTGCCGATCAGGTCTTGACCATCGACGCCTGGGATCAGTCCTGAATGTTCTTGGAGACCACTACGTTATGAGCCGCAGCCGCCGCAAAACACCCATCGTCGGGCACACGACCTGCGGCAGCGAGCGCGAGGACAAGAAGCTCTGGCATCAGCGCTGGCGCACCCGTGAGCGCACGGCGCTGACCAGCGCGTCGCCCGAAGCCCTGAGCGCCCATCTGCCCCTGCTGGAAAACCAGGCCAGCAGCGTCTGGTCGATGGGCAAGGATGGCCGCTCCTACTGGCCCGTCAAGCGCCAGGCCGCCACGGCGGATCGCATCGCCAATCACAAGGGACGCAACCCGCAAGAACGCGCCTCCCTGAAAAAGCGCCTGCTGCGCAAGTGGATGAGCAAATGAAGCTCTCCTTCCATCAGCACATTGCGCTGTTCTGGATGATCGGTGCTCCGGGCGTCTTCGCGCCCGTGATCGAGAACGCCAAGCGGCCCGATGCCGGCGCCGTCATGGCGTGGGGTGTCGCGATCGTGGCGGTGATGATCCTCTTCACCCCTTTGCTGCTGCGCTGTCCACCATTCCGGCGCTGGTATGGCCGGACGGATGCGCTGTCGGAGCGGCAGCGCCAGGCGCTTGCCGAGCGCGGCCTGCGCCGCTACTACCAGACCGCTTTCGATGACGGCTACGTGCCCCGCGTGATGCCCTACGTGTGGCGCATCATCTGGACGGTCGGCGGGTTGATGGCTGTGACCGCCGTACTGCCTACCAACACCGGACGGCCAGCCTTCGATGCCTTGGTGGTCTTCTCGACCTGGTATCCGATAGGCGTGATGCTGCTGGTTTTCGCGTCGAGGCCCCTTGGCCGGTTGATTCGCCAAAGAGCACAGGAGCGGCGGAAATGAGCACGTCAACCATCGAGGCGCTGGCCAGCGCCTGGGCAAGGATTGCCGAGGAAGCGGAATTCCCCGCTGACTACGAGGGGACTGCCACACCACAAGCGCATCGGGCTAGCGAAGCTATTCAGGAGCAGATTCGGGAGCGCATCGTCGCCACCAACGACATGCGGCTGTTCAGCCTGCTGCACCTGCTGGGTCAGGCGTCGCTGCGCATGGAGCAAGCGCTGTGGCCGGAGGATTACGAGCGGATGACGCGCGAGGTTGAGGAAGCCCTGCGGCAAGCCACCGACGCCAACGCCAGATCGTACACCCACGAAGAAGTGATGCAGGCGATGCAGGAACGCATCGACCGGGCGCGAGACAAGCCATGTTGATTGGCTATGCGCGCGTCTCGACGCAGGATCAGAACCTGGAGCTGCAACGCGAAGCCTTGAGCAAGGCCGGATGTAAAAAGGTCTTCGAGGACAAGGTGAGTGGCACGCGGGCAGACCGGCCTGGCTTGGCCAAGACGCTCGAAATGCTGCGCGAAGGCGATACTTTGGTCGTCTGGAAGCTCGACCGGCTGGGCCGGTCGGTCAAGCAACTGGTCGATCTGGTCGGCGATCTGCACAAGCACGGTGTCCAGTTCAGGAGCCTCACCGACTCCATCGACACCGGCACACCATCCGGGCGGTTCTTCTTCCACGTCATGGCGAGCCTTGCCGAAATGGAGCGCGAGCTGACCGTCGAGCGCACCCGCGCCGGGCTGGAAGTCGCCAAGCAGCTCGGCCGCAAAGGCGGCCGCAAGCCGAAGATGACCGACAGCAAGATCGAGTCGGCCAAGAAGCTGCTGGCCAGCGGGGTGCCGCCCAAGGACGTGGCCAAGAACCTCGGCGTGTCCATTCCGACGCTGTACCGCTGGGTGCCAGCCTCCACGCACGCTTAGCGTGCTTTATTTTCCGTTTTCTGAGACGACCCCCAGTAGGCTGGTGTTACGCAAAGGTGGAGCGTACTAGGTCTTCTCAATCCTCTTTAGCGCAGCGGCCAGGCACTCCGCGAGATCTTGATCGCCACTATCAAGTGCTCTCTGTATCTGAGTGCGTAGCGCTTTTTTTTCATGTTCGCTTGCATTCGCCAAAATCTCGCGCGCGGTTTGGCGGATAACCTCGTCCTGTGCAATGCGTTTCACTCGTATCTCTTGAACACCTTTCATCGCTGCTTTCGCACCGTTTACAGCAATAGGAGTTTTTTTATATATCCAACGCAATGCAAGGCCCGCCGCTGCCAACGCAGCGATTAAAGCGGTGATACTTAATACCAGCCAGGACCGTTCGGATATGACCTCGGACTGCGCTTCATTTTGCACCAGAATGAAATTGCCTTCGGCCAATTTATGAAAATCCCTCAACTCGACTGGGAAATCGTTTGCCAAAACGATAGGTGATGACTGACTGACCAACCAGTCATACATCTCTGTCGCGCTCTCGGCCTTACCGCTAACTCGGAATTTCATTTTCGCGCCACCATCCAGCGACAGCGGTTGGCTTGTTTGAAATGTTTTCTGCACAAAAAGATGGCCTACACATTTCGGGGTCGCAGGCCACCAACCCCATAGCGTTTCACCGCTGCAAGTATGCCGACCTCTTACAAACCAGTTCTCATTAAGTGCCCAAGTCGCAAAGTCGCCGGAATAAATACCTGGGTCAGGATTAACAACGATGCGGTCTAAAAATCCAGCGCTCTCGTCCGCTACGCTTGTTTTAGCATTTTCGGCAGTGGCATAGACCGGCACCATGAATGTAATGAGCGCAGCAACTAAAAGAACTGACTTCACAAATACCCCATGTGATTGATGTGTCGAAGTAGATTGAGGATACAGTCAAATTCCATGTTTTGTACCTAACAGCAAGACTTGGGGCGCAGGCGCAAGGTCGTCGCAGTGATTCATGACATTTCTATCGTGCCCAATTGGGCCAGTCGAGTAGATCGTAATCGCCGTCGGGCTGATAGCCTGGCCAAACGCCGGTTTCCTGGCAGTGCTTGATGATCCGCAAGCCTTCGCGCACGCGACGCTCACCGCGTTGAAGCATCTCGATCGGGGCACCGTAAAGACCGACGCCGTACGGCCGAAGCTTCTCGATGGCCAGGAAGGCAAAGTCAAAGTCGCGTCCGAGCACGGTGCGCAAGCCGCGCGTGTAAAGCGCCGCCTGAACGTCGTAGTCGTAAGCAACACATGCCCGGGCGAACGCCCGCTTCGAGGCATCCTCGGCGCTCTTGATGTCCAGGCAAAGGCCCGTGGCGAGGTCGATCAACAGGCAGTCAGGACGGATCTTCAGCCATAGACCGGTTTCTGGGTCTTGCCAGATGATGGTGTGCTCGACCAGGCCGGCGCGCAGTAGCGAAGCCGCCATTTTGTGCGCCGTGACTGCATGGACGATGCCGGTCAACATCTCCGCCTGATCCGGCGTCAGAATGTTTCGCGTCGCGTTGGCCAGGGCGAATGCCTTGAATTCCTTGGTCCGCTTATCCTGGTAGGGGGCAACGACGAATTCCTCATCGAACAGGTGGGGCTCGAGCAGACAGGTATGGATGGCCCGGCCAAGCATGAAGGTCGTCGTGTCAGCGCTGGCTTCCTCGTTCAGGTAGGCCTGGTAGTGCGCAGGCGAGCGCAGCACGCGCTTGAGCGATGAGGCCGATATGCAGGAGCGGTCAGCATGGTAGAGGGTTGCCGGAATATCCGGCCGGCAGTGCAGCTCGCCGAAGATCTCGCGCAGCGATGGGGTCGGCGGCGGGCTGGGGGGCGGAGCGATAGAGAGGGCAGAGGACATGGCAGCACCTGGTTGTCGTATGTCTTTGAGTCTGCCAAGTCAGGTAAGGCGCATCCGAAAAAAATGGTCGAGCTAACTGGGGAAGGCAATGCGCTGCACTGCCTGCAGGAGTCGGTCAGGCGAACCGCATCGCCATTTGGCCAGGGTTGCCCTCATCTTACCAACCCATTACCCTCTCGGCATTTGAACGAGAGGCGGCGCCGATGCTGATCAAGAAGGCCAACGACAAGACCAAAGACATCGAAATCCTCCAGGGTTTGCTTGGCCGCCCGGATGCCACGGGTGACGTCAAGAAGAGGATCGAGCAAGAAATCCGCAATATCCAGTCAGGAGCCAAAGGTGAAGCCGAAGCAGCCTACGAAATCGACTTCCACTTTGGGTCGTCGAGAAACTGGGCGGTCATTCATGACCTGAGAGTCGAGCACAAGGGACGGGTCGCTCAGATCGACCACCTGGTCATCAACCGCTTCCTTGAGATTTGGGTCTGCGAGAGTAAGCGTTTCGCGGATGGGATCGCCATCAACGAGCACGGCGAATGTGCCATGTTTTGGAATGGTCGGCCGCAGGGCATCGGCTCGCCATACGAGCAAAACGCCAAGCACATCGCGGTAATCAGGGCAGTCTGCGACGACGGTGCGGTAGCGTTGCCAAGGCGTCTCGGCTTCGCCATCAACCCTTCTTTCAGCGGATTGGTGATCGTTTCCAAGAACGCACGCATCTCCCGTCCTAAGGCACAGGGGTGGTGGAGCGAAGGAATCGTGAAGGCTGATGCCGTCCTGTCCAGCATCGAGAAGACCTACGATGCCGAAAAAAATCCGCTGACAGTCGCCAAACTCATCGGCTCAGACACGCTGGAGGATTTCGCGACTCGGCTCGCGGCACTGCATGTTCCGGTGGCCTTCGACTGGCACGCCAAGTTCGGCTTTAACGATATGCCCTCTGAACAACCGAAGCCAGTCCAGGCTAAACCCATCGTTGTCCCTGACCAGAAGGCGGAGCCAGAAATTGAACGTGTTGCATCGGAACCTGCAGTGCAGGCGGAGTCTGCAGCCCAATCACCCGACACCAAGAAGTCGAAACTCGTTTGCTCGTCCTGTGGTGTCGCCGTCCAATACAACGTCGCCAAATTCTGCTGGTTCAACAAGGGTCGTTTCGGCGGGAAGGTGTATTGCTACGACTGCCAGAAGAGTGTGTCACCACCAGCCACCGCTTGAGAGTCGCCCCGACGAGCGGCTATTGAGGCATGATCCAGCCGAATCAAATCGGAAGCAACGGCGCCTGAAGCCGCTGGTGGCGCACCAGGATGGGCTCGACGGCTTTCAAGCTGCAGAATTCGGCCGCCCAGTGGCCGCGCGCCTTCTCATTGGCCACGATGTTTGCCAGAACGCCTGGAACGTCAATAAATGACGACGAAACGATGTGGGGCCTTGTCGGGGTCTGGATGTGTTCGCCATCGCGATCTCGGTAGCCGACAATCCTGCCGCCAGCGGCCACCGACGTTACCTCGGCGGCGATCAGAAACTGGCGGACGACATAGGTGCCGGAAAGGCTGAAGGTGCCGTGGGGCACCACACGCTCATGAAGAAGCAGGTCGCCAACGGACGCCTTGTTGCCTTTCGTGACGGGAGGGGTATGCAAGGCGATACCGTAGGAGGCCTGTGCCCAGCGATGCACACCACCCTGCTTGACCAGCAGCGCCTTGTTCAGCTCGTCGCGTCGCTGTACCGCTTCCGCGTACGGCAACCACTCGGCTACGACGCTCTGATCGTTCCAGTCACCGTCGCGCGACAGCGTGATCTTGTAGCGAGCCACCTCCAGCCAGTCGCGCCTCATCGCCTCCAATTGGCTACCCAGGGACTGCGCTGCCGGCATCGGTTGCGTGATGTCGCAGCCGCCCGCATCCATCACGGACGCGCTGCGTATGGGTTGGTGGTCAGCAACGGATTGGGTGCTCATTTTTGCTCCTCGGTGACCCGCCGGATGGGGTCAAGGAACATTCTGCCGATGCAGCCCTAGCGAATCTGGAAAATCACGGTGAGGAATGCCGGCCGGCACGCCGGATTGCTAGCTTTTGCCGCCACGGGCTTTTTCCCAGGCAGCTGCTGCCTCCGGATTTGCCGCCTTCCACCTTTCGTACTCCGGTCCAGTTAGATACCAACTGGTCGGGGAAGGCTGGCGAGCATATCGCTGCGGGGGCTCGTAGCCGTCGTCGTTGAAATGTATCGACCGTTCGGCCGATTTGCCAAGCGGTACAGCTATGCCGGCCGCCATCTCCGGGAAGAGAAAAGCGAGCAAACGGTCATACCTGGTGCTGCGCCGGTATGACTGCTCCCCAGCCTTCAGGCTGTCGCGAACCTCAGTTCGCCACGCGTTGACCCGTTCGAGCTGCTTGTCGGTGAGAGTCGGGCGATAGGTCTTGATGGCGATCAGGTAGAGACTCTGGTAGCTCATGTACGGATGCCCCTCCTGAAGTATGGCGTTCAGGACCTGCCACGTCGTCTGGAGGTTATATCCAATCGGCCGATTCTTCTTGATGGAAAGCAGCCGATGGATGATGCTGCCTTGCTTACGGTAGAGGATGAAGTCGTCCTTTGCTTCGGGGTATCCGTGTTCGGAGAGCGCATCCGCACACTGCTCGACCTCCGCCATTGCGGCCTGCAGACGCTCATGCTGCTGACCAGTGGTGTCGAACCGTGCCAGTTCGTTGCCATGTGCCTCAACTGCGGCTAGGAAGCGGTCTCGCCAAACTGTTGATCCCGTCCTGCGTATTTCCTCCCGCTGCCTGTCCTTGGCCTTGTTATCTTCAATCCGACGGGCCTCGGCATTTTGCTCCACGCGCTTTTGGTTCACCTCGGACTTGGCATCCAATTCGAGGCGTGCCATCAGCGGGTGGAAAAGCCACCGCTTGCCGGCTGTTTCATGAACAACAAGGTGGGCAAACTCTTTCTCCGTGACCTTCCCACCCATGCGGGAAATGTCGATCTCGATCGCCGGAATATTGCTTTCCCTGAGCCTCGCCAGGCGTTCCTCGGTGATGGTATTTGAGACGGTAATCTCGATGATCAACGGGCCAGGCGGGAAGCGCTTCCCAGCCTTCGCCTGCGCCAGCACATCTGGGCGGATTCGCCCCATGTGCTTTTCGAGGGTGACTTGCTCCAGTTCGACCATCTCGCTGAAAACATGGCGGGATGCCACGATCGGCTTACCCAACGGCCCATTTGCTTCGACAGAGGCAGAGAGGGTCGGAAGGTTGATTTTCCGCTCGCGCTCAAGGATCTCTTTCGCCTTCAGGTGAAGCAGCGTTTCTCGCCGTTCATCGTTGCTTAAACTATCTGGTAGATCCGTGGCGTCGAGCCAGTCCAGGGCGTCGATTGCCTTGGATTGGGCGAGGCCCAATGCAGCCTGGTGAAGCTCCGCGTCGTCCCAATGAGCGCACCAGACAGCGCCTTCCGCGAGAATGACTAGGCGCCTGCGCAAATCCTCGGGGGACATGGCCGCTATTTCCGGGTCCGTTATCGACAGGATAATGGTGGGGGTTAGCGCAACCCCTTCGCCGGCAATATTCCGTACCGTAACACTGCCATCGAGCACCACCCGAATCTGCCGGCCATCATCGAGCGTCAGCATGGCGGTGGCCCGATCGGTGAAACTGAAATCTGCTACCCGAACTGTCTGCCCAGGGGCCTCAACCCAGGCCTCATGGTAGTTACCCGACAGTCCCGCCACCTTTGCAGACATTCTCCGCCGGGGAAGTTGAAGCAGACCATCCTTGCGCAACAGTTCGAGCGCGGCAGAGCGTGCGGAGAGCACAAGGCAATCATCTTTCGCTGCGCCGTCTGGATGGCGAAAGTGGGGGCGGCGCTTGTAGACCACCTTCCCGGCATTGACTGCCAACAGGGGTAGGCCGCAGCTGTAGCACTCACATCGGCACGCAGCTCCCGTTTGTTCCCGGGCGAGTTCCCCAATGTAGCGGGGTTCCCCCGTTGCCTGGTCGCGCGCCCAAGCCATCACCAGGTCATCAAGCATTGACGGCCGCACCTCGCCAGCAGACGAAGTGACAGTCCATTCAGGATGTTCAACTTTCGCGTCTGTTCCTGCCGCTCCGGATGAGGCGGGGAGAGTGGGGTCGGGCAAGTCCGTCGACATACTGGAGGAGGTTACACACCGGCCCCTACATTCGCAATGCACAGCCCTAAAGTGAGGGCTGCTACGCTCAGAAAAGGGTTCCTTGGGTCAGCACTGGCTCAACCTCCGCCTGCACTCCCACTTCGATATTTGCAGCCACGATGGGTGCCGCGTGAGCGGCTACCGGGCTTCCAAGCTGCGCCAGAAACTCATTTTCGTCCCAGATGGGGACAGAGAGGGTGCGTGCTTTGTCGAGCTTGGTGCCTGCAGCCTCGCCGGCGACAACAGCAAAGGTGTTTTTGGATACGCTGCCTGCCACCTTTCCGCCAGCGGCTTCGATCATGGCCGTTGCCTCTTCGCGCTTCAGCGTCGGCAGCGTACCGGTCAGTACCAGGGTCTTGCCGAAGAAAACCCCACCTGATCGCCGTTCCATTGCCTGGGGCTGGATCAACTGGGCCAGGCGATGGGCCTCGTCGGCGGTATCCGGCGAATGCAGGAATTCGAGGATCGAGTCCGCTGTAACCTCGCCGATGTCGCGCACAGAAATCAGCTGCTCTCGAGTTGCCGCAGCAAAAGACTCCCAAGTGCCAAACGCCTGGGCGAGATCCTTGGCCGATTTCTCACCGACCCCCTCGATGCCAAGGCTGTAGAGCATCTTGTTGAGCGGCCGGCCGCGAGTGCCAGCGATGGCAGCAACAAGGTTGCCAACAGACTGCTCACCGAAGCCAGGTTGCTGAGCCAGACGGGCTGCGTCGAGGCTGTACAGGTCGGAAGCCCGGGAGATGAAGCCATCGTTCAAGAGGGTGGCCACGGTGCTTTCCCCAAGACCTTCGATGTCCATTGCCAGCCGCGAGGCGAAATGGGCAATTCGGTAGAGGCGCTGGGCCGGGCAACTCGAACCCCCAGTACAGAAATGTTCTGCGCCGATCTGGTGGATCGGTGAGCCACACTCGGGGCAATGTTCGGGCATCAGCCACTCGCTGGCGCCTTCCGGGCGCCGGTCCAGCTTAGGCCCCAGGATTTCGGGGATGACATCGCCGGCACGGCGCACGATCACCGTATCCCCCACGCGAACATCCTTCAACCGGATTTGCTGCAAATTGTGCAACGTCACATTCGTCACCGTCACACCGCCCACGAACACCGGCTTGAGACGGGCTACCGGGGTCACAGCCCCAGTGCGGCCGATCTGGACATCAATCGCCAGCACCAGGGTCGGCATCTCTTCGGGCGGGAATTTTCTCGCAATTGCCCATTTGGGGCTCCGGGCCACCCAACCGATCTGTTCTTGCTGTTCAAGGTTGGCCACCTTGTACGTTATCCCGTCGATGCCAAAGCCGAGTGAAGCGCGGAGCTTGGCGGCAGCATCAAAGGACGCCTTGAGTCCCTGCAGCCCGACCACGGTTTCAGCCAGGTCGCTGACGCAAAAACCCAGCCCCTTCAGGAACGCCAGGATTTGCATTTGAGCCTCGAGGCCAACGGCCGCCGCATCCGCAAGTCCGTAGGCAAAGAAGGATAGCTTCCGCTGGGCTGTGATTTTGGGGTCGAGCTGGCGAAGACTGCCAGACGCTGCGTTGCGGGGGTTGGCGAACTCCTTCTCGCCGGCGGCGCGCTGGCGGGCATTGAGCGCGTCGAAATCCGCAGTGAGCATCAAGACCTCACCCCGAACCTCCATCGTCAGGGGGGAGGCCAGCTTGAGCGGAATGCTTCGGATGGTTTTGCACTGGGCGGTCACGTCTTCGCCGGTTTCGCCATCGCCTCGGGTGGCGGCCTGAACCAGCAGACCATCCACGTAGGACAAGCGGACCGCCAGTCCATCGTATTTCGGCTCCTTCACCATTACGACCGTGTCAGGGGGGATATCAAGTTCCGCAGCGACAGCCATCACAAACCGCTCCGCTTCGTCATCAGTCATGGCGTTGGCCAGACTCAGCATGGGAACCGTGTGCGTGACAGCCGGCAATTCCTTCAGTGGCGGACCGCCGATACGTTGCGTCGGGGAATCCGGCGTCACCAGTCCGGGATACTGCGTTTCCAACTGGACAAGCTCGTTGAACAGCGCGTCATACTCGCCATCTTCGACCAGGGATACGCCCTGGACGTGGTAGGCATCAGCCAGGGTAGAAACATGCGCGCGCAAGGCGGATACGCGGTCAGCAGGGGACGTGTTTTCGGTCATGGTGGGAGCGGAGGGTGAAGTGGGTTGTGTCGAGGCGTGCGGTCGAGGTAGTTCGAAGCGGACGCAGTCGCCCTGGACGAACCACTTTCGCACGCCGGTGTGAAGGATGACGGCTGGCCCCTCATCGGGGTCGCGATGCAGTTTCCCGAATTGGTAGTAGATCTGATCGCCATTGGCGCGAATCAAGGCAGGACCGCCGACGCGATGCTCAACGGCAGCGGGTTGGCCAAATGCCCCACGGCGAGGGTTCTCGATGTAGTGCACGACCGAACCGTCGGGATATTCGACAGCCGGTTGGTCCCCGTCCCGGCCGAGCGCGCCGTTGATGAAATGGCGTTTCGTGCCGTCGGGGGCGATCAGTGTGCCGGTGAAAGTCTTGGAATATTGAGCCATGCGTCAATGTTACCGACATGATCCAGCACGTTCAGGATTACCTGGTCGGGTTGTTGAGTGACGAGCCGCCACGGCCAGCTGAAACAAAAGGCGGATGCACAAGATTGTCTCTGGTATACCGAAGGGATGGACGACATGCCGCTATCCCAACGCGAGGACGTTATCGACCTTGCCCCTGCCTCGGTACACCAGTACATCGAGTGTGTTTTGGCACGCCTGATGGCTGAAACCCTCCCTGAAATGCTGGGCCTGTTGCGGGTGCGTGGCCGAATCAGTGACCTGGGCAAGATCAGCGGCCGAATGCGCTTTGGTGCCCAGATCAGCGATGAAGCCGGCAACAGCTTCCGGGCGGATATTCCGGACAGCCTGATTCGCGGACGCAACATACAGGCTCAGCAGATGGTCGTGGTTACCGGCCGCTTTCGCATTCGCTCCAACGCCTGGACGATCGAGCCTCGTTTGGAGATCAGCGATATCTCGCCGCTGGAAAGTGAACTTGTCGTGGCGCCCGAGCGCGCGACCGGCGGCGCGACGCTGACGCACTTGCGCAGCTTGCGCCCGCAACGCCGGCCGTTCCCGGCCAAGGATCGCATTGCGGTCTACGTGATCCACTCTGGATCGAGCAATGCCCAGGTGCCGCGCGACTGTGGCCAGGAACTGGAAAAGGTCAGCGCACTCGACATCACTTACGTGCCGGTGAACATCCTGGACGCGCAGGCAGTGGCCATGGAGATTCGCCGGGTGGCACCGCTGGCGGATGTGCTGCTTCTGATTCGCGGCGGGGGGGCGGAGGGCGATTTCGCCGTGTTCGACGATGTTCGTGTGGTCGACGCATTCGCCAGCGCCGCAGCCTATCGTGTGGTGGGCCTCGGGCATTCCAACAACTGGACGGCCCTCGATCTTCTGGCAGACAGCGCGCAGTCGACCCCAGCGCAGGCTGGTCAGCACGTGCGCCAGGTGGTTGAACAACGTGCGCAGCGCCGGCAATCCGTTATGGATCAGATCAAGCTCGTTGAGCGGCAGCGCGATCAGGTCAAGGAAGATCTGCAACGGCAGCTCGAGCGTGTGGCAGCCAATCAGGCGGGCAGTCGCTGGCAACGCCTTGTCTATGCGTTGCTGGGTGGTGCGCTTGGGGTTGGGCTTGCATTGCTACTGGTGGGCTGACGTGCCAATTGGCTAATGCGAACTCATAGATGAAAATGACGCCAGCACAACGAAGCGGATGTCCCAAGAACCGTGACAAAATGCGGGATAAATGCGCTTTTCCAATATCCTTCTGAAGAATCGACTCGCATGACCACTCTGAACGACATCCTCTCCGCCTTCCGCGACGCGGCCCGCAGCAACCGAGAAATGGGCGACAAGTTCGAACGGCTGTTAGCCGCCTATCTCCTTGCTGACCCGCAGTTTTCCGATCGTCTGGCCGATGTCTGGCTTTGGTCAGAGTGGCCGGATCGCTCAGGGATGGATGTGGGAATCGACCTCGTCGCTCGCGAACGTGGAACCGGAGACTACTGGGCGATCCAGTGCAAATTCTACGACCCGGACCACACCCTTCAGAAGGCTGACATTGACTCCTTCTTCACGGCTTCGGGCAAACGATTCGCGACATCCGCCGGAGAGCGTTCTTTTTCCCATCGTCTGATTGTTTCCACCACCGACAAGTGGAGTTCGAACGCGGAGAAGGCGCTCGAAAACCAGACCATCCCGGTCTCCCGTCTCTGGTTCAAGGATCTCGCCGACAGTCCGGTCGATTGGAGCCTCTTCGATCTCGCTCGGGTCTCTGATATTCGTCTTCGGAAGAAAAATGACCTGTTGCCGCATCAGAAGGACGCAATTGAGAGCGTCCTTTCGGGCTTCGAGTCCGTCGATCGAGGAAAGCTCGTGATGGCCTGCGGTACCGGCAAGACCTTCACCTCACTGCGCCTCATGGAGAAGGCAACGCCCGAGAACGGCCTGATCCTGTTCCTGGCGCCGTCCATCTCCCTCGTCGGCCAGAGCCTCCGGGAGTGGTCAGCCCAGGCGGAGAACCCCTTTCACGCCTTCGTCGTCTGCTCCGACTCCAAAGTCGGTAAGGATGAGGAAGATATCAGCGCTCACGACCTCGCTTACCCGGCCACTACCGACACCCGCAAGATCGTTCAGGCGGCCTCCGTGCTCTCGAAGGATCGTCGTACCATCATCTTCTCAACCTATCAGTCGATCCAGGTGGTCGCCGACGCCCAGAGGCAAGGCCTCGGCCGATTCGACCTCATCGTCTGCGACGAGGCGCACCGAACCACGGGACTGACGCTGCCGGGCGAGTCCCCCTCTGAGTTCGTGAAAGTCCATAACGACGAGAACGTCGCCGGAGCCAAGCGCCTCTATATGACGGCCACCCCACGCATCTTCGCCGATGCCTCGAAAACGAAGGCGAACGATGCAGACGCAGCCCTGTTCTCGATGGACGATGAGGCCACCTTCGGCCCCGAGTTCTACCGCCTCGGCTTCGGGAAAGCCGTCGAGCTGGACCTCCTCTCGGAATACAAGGTGCTCATCGTCGCCGTGCGCGAGGCCGAGATGGCGAAGCTGGCAAACAACTTCAACAACGCCTTCCGTCTGGATGAGAAAAAGGCCATCGACATCAACTTCGCGACGAAAATCATAGGAAGCTGGAAAGGCCTATCCAAACGCGGCCTCGTCGCCGTCGGAGAGGACGGGCAGGAAGAGGACCTGGTTGAGGACGTTGCACCGATGCGTAGAGCTGTCGCCTTCTCAAAATCGATCAAGCTCTCGAAGCAGACGACCGATATATTCAAGGACCTGGTCGGTGTCTATAAGCAGGCTCACGATGGCGACGAGTCAGACGGAATGGTCCGCTGCGACCTGGACCACGTTGACGGCACGATGAACGCCCTCAAGAGAAAGCAGGCTCTCGACTGGCTAAAATCCGAAGCCGAGCCGGGAGAATGCCGCATCCTCTCCAACGCGCGATGCCTTTCCGAAGGCATCGATGTCCCGACCCTAGACGCTGTCGTCTTCTTCGACACGCGCGAATCCATCGTCGATATCGTCCAGTCCGTTGGTCGAGTGATGCGCAAGGATCGAGTGGGAAACAAGAAATACGGCTACATCATCCTGCCCGTGTGCATGCCTTCGGAGAAGGTCAAGGACTACAACGCCTACATTGACAGCGACCCGCAGTTCAAGGGCATCTGGAAGGTCATCAAGGCGCTCCGTGCTCACGACGAGAGCCTGGTTGATGAGGCTGAGTTCCGCCGTCGTATCTCAGTTATCGACGGAGGCTCTAAAAAATCAGGTGAGGAACGCGACGGCTCTAGCGAGATGCTTCCTCTCGATTTCCCCGATCTGCCGATCGACGCCATCAATGAGGCGGTCTACGCCGCCATTCCGAAAAAGCTGGGCGACCGAGAATACTGGAGCGAATGGGCCAAGAGCATCGGGCATGTCTCCGAACGTCTAATCGCCCGCATCGAAAGCCTGCTGGCCAACGACTCTGAAATGGCGGCTGAGTTCGAGGTCTTCCTCAAAGGACTCAAAGACACGCTAAACCCCGCCGTATCTCGCTCCGAGGCGGTGGAAATGCTGGCCCAGCACATCCTGACCCTCCCAGTCTTCCAAGCCCTCTTCGCGGCCACGAATTTCCCTAAGCATAACGCTGTCGGCAAAGCTCTCCAGCGCATTGTCGACAAGCTCGACGCCTCAGCCGTGGCCTCGGAAACCGAGGGGCTCGAGAAATTCTACGAGAACGTACGCGGGCGGGTGAGCCTCGCAAAGAGCGACAAGTCCAAACAGGACATTGTCCGAAACCTCTACGACACCTTCTTCAACAACGCCTTCCCGAGAATGTCCGAGCGCCTTGGAATCGTCTATACCCCGGTGGAGCTCGTCGACTTCATCCTCCGCAGTGCGGACGAGGCACTTCGAAGGCACTTCGGCGAGTCGCTGAGCAGCGAAGGGGTGCAGATACTGGATCCCTTCGCGGGTACCGGCACCTTCTTCGTGCGTCTCATTCAGTCAGACCTGATATCCCCGAGTGACTTGCAGAGAAAGTTCGAGCAGGAGCTCCACGCCAACGAAATCGTGCTGCTGGCCTACTACATAGCTACGGTCAACCTGGAGACAGCCTTCCATCTCCGCTCGGGCTCGTATCGCCCATTCCAGGGCATTGTGCTTACAGACACCTTCCAGATGACTGAGGACGGCGATCTCGTCGACAAGGTCGTCCTTCCGGAGAACAACGCCAAGGCGGAGCGGCAGTTGGCGCAGCCTATCAGGGTTATCGTGGGGAACCCGCCCTACTCCGCCCAGCAGGAAAGCGAGGGCGACAACAACAAGAATCTCGACTATCCAACCCTGGACGAGTCCATACGGAACTCGTACGGTTCGCGCTCCTCCTCGAAACTGGCGAAGAGCAACTATGATTCCTACATGCGTGCCATCCGGTGGGCCACCGACAGAATCACGGACAAGGGCGTCGTGGCCTTCGTCACGAACGGCTCCTTCATCGATGCCAAGAACATGGACGGCGTCCGTAAGAGCCTGACGTGTGACTTCAGCCACCTGTACGTCTTCAACTTGCGCGGGAACCAATATACGACAGGGGAGGTGTCCAAAAGAGAGGCCGGCCAGATCTTCGGGTCCCTCTCCCGGACGCCGATCGCCATAACGGTTATGGTGAAGGACCCCGCCCACGATGGACCCTGCGAGCTCCTCTACCACGACATCGGAGACTATTTGACGAGGGAAGAGAAGCTCGGAATCATCGAGAATTTCGGCGGCATCGCTTCCGTGCCCTGGAAACGCATCACTCCGAACGTGGATGGGGACTGGATCAACCAGCGCGACCCCGCATTCGAACGGTTCCTTCCTCTGGGAGACAAGGACGGTGCCGGCGACGGAGCGGTGTTCTCCGTCTACTCCCTAGGCGTCGTGACCAACCGAGATCCCTGGGTCTACGGCTCGAGCCGCTCGGGGCTGGCCACGAAGGTCCGCTCGATGATAGAGGCCTACGAGGAAACGAGAGAGCGCTACGCCAGCGCGTGCGAGGGGCAGAGCAAGGACCAATGGCCGGAGCCGGAGGCCGTCATCGAGGCCGACCCGAGGCGCATTAGCTGGACGCGCGCGCTCAAAGCCGACCTCAAGCGTCGCAAACCGCTCTCCTTCGACGAGTCCTCAATCGTCGTCGGCGCGTATCGCCCCTTCAACAGTCAGTGGATGTATTTCAACCGTCGCTGCAACGAGATGGTCTACCAGATGCCGCGACTGTTCCCGACGCCCCGGCACCGGAACGTCGTTATCTCCAGCACGGGCGTGGCGGATCGCAAGGGCTACTCCGCCTTCGTCGCGGACCAGGTGCCGAACCTCCACATCACTGACACAGGCCAGTGCTTCCCTCTCTACTGGTACGAGAAGGTCGAGGAGAAGGAGGGGGTGCAGAGCGAGATGTTCGACGCCTCGTCGAAGCCCGACGCCGACGGCTACGTCCGCCGTGACGCCGTCGCGGACTGGGCGCTGGACGCCTTCCGCTCGCGCTATGGCGACGCGTCTATAGGGAAGGAAGACCTGTTCTGGTACGTCTACGGGATTCTCCACTCCCCGGAATACAAGGCGCGCTTCGCCTCGGATCTGAAGAAGATGCTCCCCCGGGTTCCGTTCGCCCTTGACTTCCTGGCCTTCTCGGAGGCCGGCCGACGTCTCGGCGCGCTGCATCTCGACTACGAGACGGTCGAGCCCTTCCCTCTGAGTGAGGACTGCTCGCGCCTCGTCATGGAGCCGGACGACTACCGTGTATCGAAGATGGTCTTCGCGAAGAGGGAGGGCAAGCCGGACCGGACGGCGATCGTCTACAACGCCCACCTGGTCCTCCGAGACATTCCTCTCGAGGCCTACGAATACGTCGTGAATGGGAAGTCCGCCATCGAGTGGGTCATGGAGCGCTACCAAGTTTCGGTCGATCCCGCCAGCGGCAATAAAAACGATCCGAACGACTGGGGCGCGGAGATGGGGAATCCGCGCTACATCGTGGATTTGCTGAAGCGGATCGTGCGAGTGAGCCTAGAGAGCGTCCGCATCGTGAAAAGCCTTCCTCCCCTGAACGAGCATGTGGATTAGTCGATAGCAATTCAAGCGCCGGCGATCTCGATTGCTGCAGGCGCCGTGCCTTTCTCAAATTGCTGGGCCTTTGGAGGTGTTGTAAGGGGCAGAAATTGGGTCGATATGCACGGACCAACCTCCGCTGGCGGGGATCGGGCGGGCTATCTCATTAGAACCATAGGGGATTGTGGCTCAAGGGTTTTCGGAACTTTATTAATTTTGCCGTGAGTGGCTTTTCACGACTTTATTAACTTTTTTCGGAACTTTATTTCTACTTCGCGGCGCGCAGGTTATCGCCTATGCCTGTTCGGGTATCATGGCCGTCCGTACCGGACCATGACAATGGCAGAGCAAGAGGACAACGAAAAATACGGCGAAATTTCGCTGCGCACGCTCGGACTCCCTTCCGTGAAGCGCTTGCCCAACCTGACGTTGGATCAACGCGAGGCGTATTGGCGGGTGGCCCGGGCGCTTTGGAGCCACAAGGAAGGGAGGGCGGTATATCGCGAGGTCGTGCAGCAACTGCCGGTTGCGGTAGCAATGCTTCGCACCCTCTGGCCCACGTTGCCTGCGGGTATTCCGACCGGGCAGACGATGACCAGGTGGCTGGAGGGACTGCGTGAAGCGACGGACCGAGTAATCGCGTCAATGAAGCCGCCGCCGCCGCCCAAGATGGTCCAATACCTCTACCAGGTGGCCCAACTGACCGACGTGGCGTCCCTGGATAGTCTGGCCCAAAGCGACATTGTCCCGTTGCGCCTTGACGCTTTATGGAACAGCCCACCCTCGGTCAGTGTCCTGCCGGCAGCACAGGTGGTCCTGATGTTCAGCGTCGTGAATCGGTCCAAGCGCACGACCTTGTTGCGCATGACCCTGGACAGTGACGAGGCCAGTGGAACGTTTCGACTTGGTGCGCCGCCAGACCTGGCCATCAATCGCCAGGCCTTCTTTACCCCGGCGGGTGAGCCGCGGGGTGACTATGGGGCGGATGAAATAGGCGAGATCTTACTGGCACCGCTGCCTGACTCGGCGCTGGTTGTTTGGTCGGACTTGATGCTTGCCCTGGATGCGCGATGCCAGCAGTTGTTCGGCGAAGGCCTGCTGGCATTACCGGTGCATGTGTTCGGGGCGCATGCCGGCGATTTGCGGGCCTTCCTGGTCGATGCAGAAAAGCTCTCCTCCATGGGGCTGGCCAAGCTGCTTGGCCCAGTTGCGCGTGCCGAACGCGCCGCGCCACTGTTGCACGCCGCACTGGCCAAGCCACCTGAGCAACAGCGGATCAGCCTGCGTACCGCTCGCCGGGATCTATTCCTGGGACACATGGATGAGCGTACGCCAGGGGGGCGCGTGGGTTTTCCGCTCGACCCGACGCAGCGCCTGGCGGCCATGACCGCAACGATGCTGCGAGAGGAGGGCGCCGCGACGCCGATTTTGCCGGTGAACGGTCCGCCAGGGACGGGCAAAACCTCGTTTTTGCGTGCGGTACTGGCCTCAACCTGGGTGCGAGCGGCTTATGAGCGCGCCAAGTACCCGCCGCTTGTCGTTGGCACGGGGGCAACCAACAAAGCGGTCAGCAACGTCATTGAGGCGTTCTCGACGGTGGCCGATCTTGCCGGCCCGGGCATTTCCTCGCGCTGGCTGACGGGCCTGCCATCCTACGGCTGGCTCTACCCGTCGAAAGATGCCAAGGAAAAGTTCCCCGATCTCATGCACCTGCAGTACGAGGCGGCGACACGGCGCCACTTTGTGCCCGGTGGCGGCGCCAGCGAGTTTCACCTGGTGGATATCGACCAACATCTTCAGGCCTATGTCAGTCATGCCATTGCAGGCATGTCACTGGCCCGCGATCGGGCCTGGTCGGTGGATGAGATCGTGGATCTGCTTCACCGACGCATCGTGTCCAATGTGGATGCGCTGCGATCCGAGCAGACGGCGTTTGCGCAGGCGTTGAGTGCACTGCGTTCAGCCTGGTCGCCGGCGCGCGGGAGTGGACATGCACTGGCGGACGCGCAGCAACGTCAGCGAGCGTTAACGACGGAAGTGCAGCGCCAGACGGCCGCATCAGACGCATTGGCGGACGCTTTGCCGCTGGTCCGGCAATGTCTCGAGCTGCACGAACGTTTTGAGCGCCCTGCAGTGAAGTGGCTACGCCGACTGAGCTTCGATCGCCTCTATCGTGACCTCAAACAGTCCCTCGATCAGCAATCGAGTCGCGTGGAATCGGCACTTGCCTCGCTTGGATTTGGATGGCCGGCGTCCTATCGAGAACGACAAGCGGTGTATGACGAGATTGTCCGCAAGCTCAACGAAGCGGATTCGCGCCTCGAGGCGACCCGGCAGGCCCTCAAGCAGGTGGAAGTCGAGCAACACAGGGTGGTGCAAGTCCGTACCGCCAGTCGCGCTGCGATCCGTGCGGTGCTGGAGCGCTTGCATACGCCGGCGCGCATGCCTCCCGGCGAGCGACACAACCTGGTCTATGCCTTGCGTTTCGCGCGCGCGACTGACGCATCCGTCCTTGAGGCTGCCGAGAATATGTTGTGGCACAGGTTTGATGCCCAGCAGGATGTTCGGTGGCGGTTTGCGCTATTTCATCTGGCGGCACGGTATTGGGAAGGTCGCTGGCTGCTAATGCCGTCGACGCAGGAGCAGCGCTCAGAGAACGATGATGCGCTTTCCCGGCTGATGATGCTGGGCGTGATCATTGTGGCGACCACGCACAAACTGCCCAAGATCGGCGAGTCCGCCCCGATCGACTTGCTGGTGGTCGACGAGTCCGGTCAGTGCGCACCGGAAGTCGGCGCTGCGATGCTGTCGTTTGCCAGATCGGCTTTGTTGGTGGGTGATACGAAGCAACTTCAGCCCGTACCGGGCCTCACCGCGATGCAGAGCGATCATCTGGCACGGACGCTGGATCTGGTGGTGCCGAATGCGCTTTGCGCCGCGCGCGGCTCAGCCATGGCCATGGCCCGTTACTGCACGCCCTTTACCGATGGCGTGGATGGGGGCGGGGTGACGCTGCTTTACCATTACCGGTGTCACCCAACGATTATTGGCTATTGCAACGGCTTGCTCTACGGGGGGCAAATCCGGTGTGTGCGCCCGAGCGTCCCGACGCCGGCCGGCTTGCCGCCCATGTCCTGGGTGGAGGTCGCTGGGCAGCCGGTACAGCAAGGCTCAAGCATGGAGAATGTGGGCGAGCTGGAGGAAATCGCCCGGTGGATACGGGAAACGCACCGGCGGCTCTCCGAGTCCTATGGGAAGCCCCTTGATGAAGTGCTGGCGGTCATTACGCCCCTTCGTGCGCAGGCCAACAAGGCTAAAGCCTTCCTGCAGTCCGCGCTGGCCGGCGAGATTGCCAAGGACGTCCTGGAGCGCATCACCATCGGCACCGTTCATGCGCTGCAGGGGGCTGAGCGGCCGGTCGTCGTTTTTAGCCTGGTGCAGCACCGGCGCCTGGGCAAGCTGTTTGCCGAACGCGACGGTGGCTTCCTGATGAACGTGGCAGTCTCACGCGCCAAAGACGCCTTCATCCTGTTTGGCGATCGTGACAGCGTGCGCCCCGGGCCGATGGACACGGTCCTCGCGCCGGCTGATGCGGTCCTGCCGGTTGGGCAGTTGGGTACCTACTTCCGTGAGCATGGTTCTCGCCTGTACCCACGACGTCTGGTGGTGGTCGAGGCGAAGAACAAGGTCGACCGCATCCAGCAGGCGCTTGGGACGGATTGCGCGGTCATCCCCACCAATGGCTATCTGGGCAACTGGAGCTTACAGACTGATCAGACGCTGACCTGGTCACCGCCACCGGCCGAGTTTGTCACCGCGATGAAACGCCATGCCGGCTTGCTCCAGGAACTGCTGGTGGCGACGGACGATGATCTGGCCGGCGAGCTGATCGGGCTGCAGGTGGCGGAGGTTGCGGCGACCACCCTGGGCGCGATTCCGGTTAGACGGATGCGGTTTCACTCGCTGGAATTCGAGCACCTTCGTGACGCGATGACGATCGCCGGGCATCGGTTTGATGCGGACATGCTGGCCGCCGGCCTGCTCCGCGAAGTGATGAATGCGCTCGATCAGGCGCGCTTCACGAGTCGCCTGCCCCAGCAGCCCTATGTCGGCGAGGCAGAGCGCGCCATGGTCGCCCTGGTGGCTGAACGCGACCAGGATGCAGCGCAAACCGTTGAAGTTCGACTCAGTGACGCGCAGAGCGGGCACACCTTTGTCGGCTATGTCCCGCAGAATCCGGCAATCCTCGCCAGCCCATCCCGTATGGACACGCAAACAGCCAATGCGCTGGCCACCGCATTGCAGGGAGCGCCGGCTGTCGTGGTGGCTCAGGGCGAGGTTGCCCGTGTGCCGGCGTTGTATCCGGCCAGCACAACGCAACGCATCCTCGCGGCCGCCGCCGACGAGCTTGGCATGATGCCGTGGGAGGCTCAAGGCCACCTGAACGCGATGTATCAGGCTGGCGCCCGACCGGAGACGGCGCCATGAGCCAGAAGACGAACCGTCCCGATTACTTCAACCTCTCGAAGTATGCCGCGAGCGCCGCGCGCGCGCTTGCTAAGCACCTGAGCGCCGGCGGCATGGTGCATGCCGATGCCCAGGCGGCATTGGCCGAAGGCTTCCTGGTGCCTGATCCGACCTCGCTCGCGCGCGCCGGCGGGATCTTCGCCAACGTGGCCCGGCTGCCCGGCGGGGGATCTGCGCTGGCCGAGGATACCTTGCAGGACCGGATCGATTTGCTGTGTGCGCTGTCTGGGCATTTGCGCGGACTTGAGGAGGCGATCGACCTCGAGTGGTCACCGGCCTGGGTTGCCCTCATCACCCCGAAAGCACGCCTGGCCATCGATGCCATCCATGCCTTTGCCGCAGCTTACCGGATCGATCCGGCCCAGACCCTGCAGCACATGGAAGCTGACTGGCGACGGCATTATGATGAGGAGCGAGCCCAGCGATGACGACCACGACCTACTCACGCACCAGCGGCACTGCCATCCTGCCGGGCACCTGGGCTTATGTGCGTGCTCGAGGAGACATCCCGGTAGCCGATATCCTCAACCCGGCCGAGCGATACGACTACGACCAAGCGGACGCGCAGACGCGCGAGGCCTTCCGGGCGCTGGCCCTGGCGCCGCTGACTGAGCCACCAGACTTTCTGCGCTTTGCCTTGGCGTCCAATACGACACCGCTGGCTCACTACGAAGGCGAAGGGCCGCCGGGCGCCTACGTTGCGCCGGGGGTGCTGGCGGGAGCCACGCTCGAACAAGCGATTGCCACGCTGGGCATTGATGAGGCGACCCTTCAAGCGCGTCTGGGCACATTTGCGGGGCCGGTGACCCTGGCCATCCTGCCAGCCGGGACTCGTGTTTATCGTACCGTCGGCCTGATGGCGTCGAGTTACGCCGTGGGAATGGGGGTCGTCACCAACAAGTTGCTGGGCGACTTTTGGGAGCCGGTTTCGCCCAACGGCTATGAGGACGTCGGTCAATGGCGCAGCACAACGGCGGTGCTCGCCGAATGGAATGGCGACTTCGGGCACATTGAAGTCTGCCTGGCAGCAGAAGTCCCGGCGTTGGTCGGGACCGTCGCGCAGCAGAAAATTCAACGGGACGGGCACCGCGTGCTACCGGGGGGCGGGCAACAATACTGCATCCCCAACTTAACGGACGCGGATCTGACTGAGCCGCTGACGGGGCGCCCGCTCAAAGAGATCATTCGCGAAACGCGGTATGGAGGGCGGAACCGATGAGCGCTCATCCGATGCTGCAGCCGGTCGACTGGTCACGGCCGCCGGAGTCATTGGAACGAGAAATCGCGCCAGATCGTCTGGACGTGTATCGCATCGTCTGGAATAGCGCGATTGCCGTGACCTTGCGCGCCCCGTACCTCGTCTATCGTCGTAGCCTCCTGAAGGCCGGCGAACACCTGGTGTCGTGCATGACCGTGACGGTCAGTCCAAGTCGGCGGGGTTACTGGCCATTTCGACAAGACTTTCCTGCGCAGCCGTGGCCGCTGTCGGCAGTGGCGCCGGCGGGCAGCGCCACGCTGAGTGTCCAAGAAGCCCGATCGGTACGGGCAGCCGGTATCAGCCTGGGCGAATTGATGCTCGAAATGGAAACGCGGGGAATCGGCACGCCGTCGACGACGGCATCGATGTTGCAGGCCGCGCTTGAAACGAATGGGCGGCGACTGGGCCCGACCCTACAACTGGAATTTCGTCATTCCCTGGCAAGCTATGACCAGCGCTGGCTGGTCCGACTGACGCCAGCAGGACAAGCATCGCTGGCCCGTTGGCAGGCAGCAAACTTGATCCCCGACAGCAATGCTCGCCGGCAGGATATCGAGCAGGTAGCCAACGGCGAAGAGCCCCTTGAAGCCGTTCTGGAACGCCGCTTTCCAGAAGTGCCGGAGCAAGTCCGGGAGCGCATTGGTAAAGAAATCGCCGCAATCTGCGACCGGTGGCGTGGCCTGTCCCAAACGGATGGCCTTCGTGCCCTGGCGGGTCTGCAGGCCAAGCCGCCCAAGCTTTCAGGTCTACCGCGTTGGATTGATCCGGAGCAGTTGTTGCCGAGCGATCACCCATTGCGGCGCATTCGGGAGGAGATGGAGTCGGAACTGGCCGTACAGCATCCGTTATGGATGACGTTCTCCAACGAAGAGAAAGCCGGATACCGGAAGGCCTGGCTGGTCAATCGTCGAGTCAGCGAGCCGACCATCCCTGTACTCGACGGGGAGGGGAGTCAGTTCAACGCCGTCGTTCACTGGTTGCTGGGCGTTGCTCTCAACCTTGCCCACAGCGAATAGCCGCGCTGTGGCCAGCATCACCGCGATTGCCGCGCCTGCAGCCATTGTTCGCGAACATCCGAGAAGGGAATGAGTTGGGCGCCGGGAAACTTGGCGAGGACAATCTTGGCGGCACTTGGATGCGGGTAGATCGAGGCGTTGCTAAGCCGGACAACGGGTTTCCCGCGACGTACCCACTGGCCATCGGTGAGCTTTACGACGTAGGGCATGGACTCTCTCCTTCGCCGCTTGGATAACGCAGGATCGCGAGGCGGCTGATGGAAGCACCGCTGCCCACGGATAGGCAGGAACCGTCGGGAAACGCAAACTGAAGCGTGCCGGCCGGGGAATCCTCCATGAGTACGCCGCCATGGTTCGTGGCAATCGGTGCAGGGTGAAAGGTCTGTCCAACCAAGGCAAGTGCGACCGTCTCAGCCATGCAGGGGGGCTGATAGAGCGGGGGCGGGCAGTTCCCGACACCGGGGAAATTCAACTGCCCAGCACGTACTGCAGCGATTTCTGCTGCGTCGGCGGCGGCATAGTCAGGATGCCAGCGCTCCCGATGTTTGCACGACAGGCAGATGGTTTCCGCGTTGAATTTGCTCATGATCGACGGCACGCTGGCAAAGTCGGCATGGCAGCGGGCGCAATGCGTAGGCCACGGAGTCATGCTGCCGCCTTGCTATGAGTGGCACTAAGCGAGTCCGCAATGGCTTGAGCGATGGCTCTCGTCGGACAGTCCGCGAGGTTGTCGACCGACTTGTCGGCCAGGACGCCAAATACGGCCCAGGTGGATACATTCGGGTCGCTGTCGTCCGCAAAGACATGGCTGACCACGGCAACCTCTTGCAGCGACTCGGGCGGGATGGGCAGACCATGCTCACACTGAGCAACGAGGCCTTGAACAAAAAAGCGATGGTAGTTGGTGAGCGGCATGGTGGCTCCTAGTCCTGTGTGGCCAGTTGAACGATCAGGTCGGCGGCATCGGCGACCTTCATCGAATGCAGGTCTTCAATCTCTGCGACGTCGCAGGCGAGCATGAAGGCGCGAGGCGGTACCGGCAGGCCGATCAATTGCATGGCAGCCAGTTCCCGGACCAGTTGCGCCGAGAAATGCGCGGCCGGCTTCTGGCTGGCGTCCTCCCAGCACCATGAGCCGGCGCCAATCGGGTAGAGCTTCTGGCCGTGACTGATCACCGGGAAATAGGCGGCCGGCGGTTCCGGGTGATCCAGGCCGAACTCGTGAAAGAGGAAGGCGTCTTGATCCGGGTCGTAACGCAGGTGGCCGCAGAAATCGGTGGCGTTGTTGAGTGCCAGCAGTCGCTGTGCCTCGTCAAAGGGGTACAGCGGGCAGGCGAAGCCATGCCGCTGCGTGCCATCGGTGTAGCCATGGAAGTAGCTGGCAATGGCCTCAATGGTGAATACGGCGTTGGTGTAGGGCATCTGTTGTTCTCCTCAGGGACAAGAACAGGCTACCAATGCCGATGCGATAAATCCGGGAAATCTCAGTTGGGGTAAAGCCAGGTCAGCAGGCGGACAGAACCGACGTGTGCCTCGGGAAGTGGCCCCGATTTGTAGCGTCCCGCACGGAAGTCCGTGACGCGTTTGCGCCAGGCGCCTTCAGGCCTCGCGGCCGGATCCAGCCGCAGTCGCTGCAACGTTTCCACCAGGTGTCCGAAGAAGGCCGGATGACTATCGTGGACCAGGTTCAGGACACTGATCGGATTGGGGTAGCGCGTCCCCACTGGAAGCCATAATCGCGCACTCTCGATCGCGCAGACCAATGTGGCCCAGGACATTACCGTAGCGTACTGGATGGACCCTTCGCGGTGGATGATTTGCCGGATCGCGACTTCGAGTTCCCGCCAATCGCAGCGCAGCGCCTGAACGCGACTGCATAGGACTTTGTGCTCAACCCGTCGCTGTTCGTCCTGGGCGTCAAAAAGCTTGGCGGTTTGGGCGCCAACGTCCAAATCCAGGCTGGCGAACTCAACAAGATCGCGTTCCTCGACATGGCTGGGGATGAGGCAGGTATGCCGATCTTCATTGTTCGGGTCGATCGCTACTTCTGGGCGTAGCCGGTAGGAGCGCAAAAGGGCAATGCCCCGTTCTTCAGCAGCGCTGGCGCAGGCTTCATCGACCAGAAAGAGATGCTGGTGGTTGGCGCAAAGCGTGTCCGCATGGAGCGTGCGCCAGTCCTTCTCGGGGAGTTGGTCGAAGATCCAGATGAGCAGGGCGCCTCGGCCACGATAGAAGTCGGTACGGTCGGCCACGACACCCGGATAGGTGTTGGACACCTGGGCCTCGAAGACGATCGGTAGCCCCTGCCAGGTGGTTGCAACGTCTGGCTTGCGCCAGCCCTCATCGAAGGTTCGCCAGACCTTTTCCACATCGGGCGTCGAAAAGCGGGGGTCGGCGGTGAGGATACGGCAGATCAGGTCCTTGGTATGCCGGTGGCGCGCGCCTTCGCGCTGCCCTTGGTACCGCATCCGGTCGATCTCATTGATGGGCAAGTTGCGACCATCCTGGAATGCACAGTTGGCCAGTTGCGCCGCCGCTTTGTCCTTGTGGGCGAAATAATGACCGCCATTGGCATGCTTTCGAAGGATGACGGGCAAACCGCAACTGAAACAGGTGAAGGTGCTTGACGCGTCTTTCCGGCGCAGCAAAGGCCGGAGTGCATGGAGTTGTCCCTCGGTTTGGGTAGCCAGCCACGGCCGGCTCTCCAGTACCGCCCCGCTCACTGGGTGGCGCACATATTCAACCTGCAGAACGTTCGTCGCAGAGGCGGGGCGATTGGGATCAAATGCCAAATTCATGGCAACAGTATAAAAGGGTTCGCGAACCTAGCCCTCGTTGTCGATCACCTGGGCGATCAGCGCTTTGCGTTGCTTGCGGTCGACGAGATCGAACTCGCTGAAGAAAATCCGTTGGTCGATAGCGCTGCCGTGGGCGTTACGAAATGCGGTGAGTTCCGCGTCGGCGGGCTCGCCGATGAAGCGGTAGCCGCACTCGTAGTCAAAGAATCCACGCGTGACCTTCACGGTGGCCTCGGGATGCGGGTAGCGCTCGCCGAAGGCTCCATCAGAGAGACATGTCCCGCCGGCCGGCCCGGTATAGCAAAACTGTTTGATTCGAACGTCCATGAGCATCACCCGATCCGACGAACGCAATGGGCCGCACCGTAATCCGGACTCTGCCATTGGTGGCCAATTTCCAGGTGTGCGATTTCCTCGATGTCCGAAGCGGAATAGCCGGACTCGCTGTTGAACATGCCCAGGCCGACAAGGTGGCGCATGTCACTTCCGTTTGGCGAGAAGAACGACGTTCCCGACCAGAAGGCGTCATACAGCGGGGTGACCGCCGGATGCGTATCAAGTTGCAGGCGCTGAACGGCGTCGGCGGCAGCATGGTCAGCAGAATCAAAGCTGGCGGCGCTCGGATGGCCTTGTGTGTCCAGCCAGACAAAGCGACCGAGCATGTCCGGATTGGGGGCAGCTTCGAGGCGCACGCCATTGTCGGCACAGAGCAGCTTGGCCCATACGCCGTAACGCGTCCGGCGCAGCCATGCGAGCGCGTCAGCGACGTTGATCGTGCATTCGAAGCCTATGGGTTCGAGGTTGCCGGCGTTGTGAGCGTGGACGTAGTCAAACACCCGCGTTACCCCCATCGACTCAGCTGCCTGCGCAACCGAATCGGCTTCTTCGCATTGGCCCCAACCTTCACTGGCCAAGGCCAGGATTTCAGCATCAGAAGCTTGACGAAACCAATCGTCGGCAAAAAAGCTGGATTCGAGAACCCGGTCATCGCTGTGTACCTCGGCCCGGATCAGCCCGTGCTTTGCCACGACTGCATCACGACTCAGCTCCACAAGGTCGTCGATAGGGATCATCTGGGGCCAGTCCGAGTAGGGGCACGTCTCATCGCGACAGAGCCCGCCTTTGAGCCGCGTGCCGCATTGTTGGCAGACCGGATCGGCCGCCGTCACCGGTGGCACGTGAGCCGCGATGAGGGCAGGCCAATTCCAGTCGGCTGTCGCTGGGGCAAGGGGGAGAACTTGAAGGGGGGCGCCGACGGCCTCGGCTAAACGTTCCGCCGTCTGTTCAGCCAGCTTGGCACTATCGTCCTCGGCCTCGCCTTCAAGGATCAATTGCCGATTGACGCAAAGCGCGGCTGCGCCGCACGCGGTTTTGATGAGTTGGATCAGCATAGGATTCACCGGTGGTTGACGATGAATCCAGCTTACGCAAGCGTCACAAGTGCATCCGGGAATTGTGCGACCGCACGCGTGGGTCGTTTCTGCCCACAAGCGGTGTCAGGATGAGGTGATTGTGAAATCTCACCTTAATTGACCACCTGAAGTCATCGGACCTGACCACCGAATATCGATAGTTTGACCAGTAATCTTTTGGGCGGCATTCGGCCACATCCGGACCTTGACACGAAAACCCAATTGCATACATTGTCTAGCCGCGTGGTTATGCTTATGGCTTCTAGCGTTTTTAGGTGTCAATGCTCGTAAGAAGCTAACCAGCGGAGGAGGTACACTAAAAGCCATAATGACAAACAAGGAGAGTGAAATGCGGCGGGTAACAGTAACCAGTCTGGCAAGCGAAGCGCTTGGAGCCTCCGCCGGGTTGCGTGTTGGGGACGTGCTTTTAAGTTACAACGGTGCTCCTTTGTTTGACCTGAGCGAACTTGTAAAGTGTGTTGAATCTTTCAATGGTCCCGGAATGGCGGACTTATCAGTATGGCGCCAAGGAAGAATAGTTCGGATTGCTACCCCTTGTGGGCGCCTTGGTGTGTCGGTCGAAGGAATTGAATTGCCGGATTCAGCATTCCATAACGTTGAGGCAGTTCACATCACTCTCAGTTCTGGGGAGCGCTTTTCTGTTAAGGAAGTTGCCTTAGTTAATGTGCAAAAGCTGAATGAGGCGAGGCAACTATATCGGATGGCGCAAGAAAACTTTAAAGGCTGGACATCCCCGATTGGTTTCTTAGGGAGTCCATCGTGGGTCATGATGGGGGTTGGTCTGACCACGATGCTGGAAAATTCCACTTCGAACAAAATGGCTAAGGAAGGAGAAAGGCAGTTAAATGACTCGCTCCTTGTTCTTCAGGCACTCCGTTCCTCGTCTCAGTTTGTTGAAGTTAGCAGGATATCGAATATTCAGTACCCTAATCCTGGTGGTTGGATAGCCACTGGCAGCAATGAGGAAACACTAGCGCATGATGGGGAACAGTACTTCAACGCAAGGTTGGTAGATGGTCGGGAGGTTTCTATTTTTGCTGGCCAAATTACCTCGTACGAAGTTAATGGTCAGTAAACGACGGTCCGCTAAGGGTCGATTGGAGCCGGTCAAGTACGGGCGATTCGGTGGTCAGTAGCCTGCGATTTCACAAGGTGATTCGCCAAGCGCCATAGATGCAGCGATCTGGACTGTTCTCGAAGGTGTCGTGGAGAACGCCATCGCATACCGCAATCACGTGCTTTGCGGCGCGCAGGATGTAAACCCCGGCGGGGTAGTCCTGGCAGAACTGAGCAGGCGTCATGCGACGCTTTCCCTTCACCGCAGGAAAGGAAAGCTTCGTCGCCCAAGGCTGGTCGTTGATCCACTGAGCGAAGTCAAATCCTCGTCCGCTGACTCGGCCGGCGGCCTTGAGGATGTCGTACGCGGTATCGTAGGGCAGCTTGCGGGCAATGGCCAGGGCGCGAACGGTGCAATCGTTGCGCTGCGCCTTTCGTTTCGATGTGGCACGGCCAGCGTCCGTTTGGATCCACATATAGGCCAGGCAATGAACCGAACGATTTTCGTCAACAAAGCTCATTGAAGCTCTTCGCGGTGTGGCGTTCATTGCGGCTCCGCAGGCCTGAATTGGTATTCGTCTTTGAGACGATCCGCCAGCAAGTTGGCCTGCGTGATGGCGGATTCACCACGTTCGCGAACGAGGTCGTGGATTCGGACGGCTTCCCGCTCCATGGACGCGCCAGTCATCGGGTGCAAGGGCTTCCCCTGCAGCAGCTGCCGGGCAGCATCGACCAGCGCCGGCGCCAGTCCCATGGTTTCAGCCACCAGAATCATGAGCGCATTGGATTCGCCGTAGGTGATTGGTCGCATTGGCAATCTCCCGAGTTTGGTATTGTTGGCCGGCGCCATCGCTGTGGCGCCGGTGCTCAATGGTGAAGAGGGATGGCTGACACAGCGCTTACTCTGCCTTGCTCGCCTTACCGCGAACGGCCTTTTTGGTCTTGGAGACAGCCGCCAATGCTGCTTGGAGGTCGTCATCGTTGATCTTCCCCGATGCGTAGAAGTGCAACAGGATCGCAGTCGGGGTCGGCAGCCCGCGACCGGCTTCATAGCGGCTCCCGCCGGACTGGGTAATCCCAAAGCGGGACCAAAATTGGTACTGGTTTTCACCACGCAAACGGCGCGTAGCGGTCAGATTGTGGATGTCGAATTTCGTTTGTGCCATGGCACGACTCCTTGTGGTGGTGACGAGAATGTCTAGAGAAAATTATGGCAATTGGCTTGGCTTCCATCCGGAGAAGTTGCCGGTCAAAGCCCTTGGTGCATAACGGTTTAGCCGTCCACACCGGACACCAACGGAACCCCTGTCGCCTCATGCAGCAGAACGGATGGGGGCGCCACGGCGTTGCGTTGGTTCCGACGAAGATATATTTGCAGGTGTCCCTGCATCAGCGCATCCCAAACCGCGTCTTCTTCCGCGGCGCTGGCCGGGCGGGTCGTCAAGGGACAGAGCACGCGATGAAGGGCAAAGCCGCTGGGCGTGCGCCGGTCAGGTTGCCAGCAGTATTCGCCCAGCGCAGGCGCCTGAGCGAAACACGGTTGGCCCTGCCATGGGAGCGCACGCCAGTTGCGCCAGACTGCGAGGGCCGTGCTTCCCAGGGAGCGGGAGGGGAGCGGTATCACGCGCATTCCTCCAGCAGTTCGAGTTGGGGCCGCGCCGGCATCGGGTCAGCCAGCAACCGGTCGACCGAGATGCCGTGTGCGGTGTACACCTTCTCGATGGCGGCAACGATCAAGGCTTCGGCATCTGCCTTGCGCTCTTCGCGAGAGAATTGGTGTAGCGGATCGTTCCACCAGGCGTGCCGACTCTTCCGGACTTCGGCGCGAATTTCCTTGTCGAAGCGTTCCGCGTTGTCGTAGGCGGTCCAGAACGCTTCGGTGGCCATGGTGTCCGTTGGGGGCAGCCAGGCACGTTTCCGACCGACAATCCGGTTGAGCCGATCAATGAGATCCGGGCGCGTTGGGAAAAAGTGGATCGTGCCCGCGCCTGGCCAATAACGGACCGAAAAATACGATGCGTAGATGCGTTCGCCCGCCCGTAGGGCATTGAAATGCTGCTCGAACACGGAAACGAGGCTGATTTCTGGGGTGAGTTTGCCGCCGTCCAAGAGTGCAAAGCACTTGTCAAAGTCGGAGAGCAGCTTGAGGCTGTCCCAGCTCAGACCGGATTGCCAGGAGGCGGTGGTGTGGCCAGGCAGAATGAAGCGCGTGCGCTTGAGCTTCATGGCGGCTGTCCGGTGTTTGTCGTTGGACTTCCAACCAAGCCCAAGGACGGCGTTGTCAGTGTGCCACTTCGTGATCAGGTCGAAGCAATCGCACATCATTTCTTCCTGGATGCGACCTTGAGAGTCGATGAGCCCACAGAGGAAGCTGCGAATATTGAGGACGGTGTATTCAAGCTGCTTGATCTGGTCGAACTCCCGCTCGAGGCGCTTCTGAGCCGCCGACGAAAGGCGGCTGGAGACATCGGCCGAACGCAGGAGATTGGCCCAGGCCCGGTCCTTGAGTTCTTCGTAGCGCTCGCCCAGCGCGGACTTGACCCAATTCGTCGTGTAGTCGGGCTTGGAGGAGCCTTGCGCACCGCTGTGCACTGCCATCGTGTTGCCGATCATCGCGGCGTAATGGCGCGCGCGGGCTTCGTAACGCACCGAGTCCCGCATGGCGGCCAGGGCGGCATTGAAGGTGATCACGGAGTTCTCGATAAACGAGTTGGGCAGTGCAACGGCTTGCTCCGGGGCATAGCCGCCGGCGAGGCTGTCGGCATCTTCCCTGTCCTTGCGCAGGTCGCCAATCAGGTCACCCACGATATCGGAGGCCACGTTGGCCGTCTTCTTGAGGTAGATCAGGGCGATGTCGACGTCAGTGCGGCGCTCGGCCTCTGGCACAGAGAACGCGCCTTCGATGATCTCGAAGGAGCCAAACTCCTCGATGAGTGCTGCAAGCCGCTGTCGGTCGCGGGTATGGCAATTGCGTAGCGTGTCGGCATTGATGATGGCGACAATTTCGCCATCCCACAGCGTGTCGAAGGCTTTCAGAACATGCGCGGCCCCCTGCGCAAAGGGCGGGTTTAGAATGACTTTCGAGTACAAGGCTGCATTGGAGAACTGCAGGAAATCGAGCCCGACAACCCGGTAGCCTTTTGCCCGCAGGGTCGGGTGACGGGTGATGTCGATTTCGCAGCAATCGATGATGGGCAGTCGGCTTCGATGGTAGGTATCCGCGAGCCAGGGGTGGGCATCGGCAAGATCGCCATCACCGGCCGAGGGTTCGAGCACTCGGGTGAAATCGCGGTTTTTAAAAAGCGCCCATGCACGTTCTGCCAAGGCGCGCGGGGTGGGATAAAACTGAAAGTCTTGCACGGTAACTCCAGCATCGAGGTGATGATTTAGAGCTTACGCAGACAGGTTCAGTGCATCCGCAAAACATGAAATCAATAGGCCGCACCAATTACCCTGGTGCGGCCGGGATCAAATTCAAACTGCCAGCGATTCGATCGAATTGCCCGCTGCCAGATAATCCTGGACCCATTGGGGCTTACGGCCACGGCCCGTCCAGGAAAGCGCCGGATTCTCGGGGTGGCGGTACTTTACGGACACGGTGAATTTCTTTGGTGACTTGGCGGCCGATGCACCAAGGACGTCGGACAAAGAAAATCCCCGATTCGACGCCAACTGTTCCAGTTCGGCCAAAAGTGCGCGCTTTTCCATTTCCTCACGGCGCTGAATTTCCTTGGGGAGTGCATTTGCCAATTCCTTCAGTTCGGCAAAACTCATCGTTGTCAGATCCATATTTTCCTCGTCGTTGATTGAATTAATCAGATAACCACAGCGGTGCCATTGATGGCCACCATCAAAATACCGTTCTTTTCACCCAGAACTTCGTAGTCCACCTGGATGCCAACAACCGCGTTGGCCCCTAATTCCTTGGCGGCTGAGGTCAAGTCGTCAAGCGCAATCTGGCGGGCCTTGCGCAGGGTGTTCTCATAGGCGCCGGCACGGCCCCCAACTACATCCCGAATGCCTGCGAACATATCCTTGAAAATATTCGTGCCCACAATGGCTTCACCAGAAACCAGACCACAGTATTGCCGAATCGGGCGACCTTCAATGGTGGAAGTTGAGGTTATGAGCATAATGCTTCCATGTAAATGTGGAAATGATAATTTTGAAACACGATGCTGTCCATAACAGATGCGTTTCGCTTAGGATAGTCGCCACGCAGCGCGACCGCAATTCAATCAGTTTTGCGCGTGGATTTCACTTGGGGTGGCCTGTCCTTTCCAATGTGTCTATAAACAGCCATGTTTGCAGCATTTAGCACTAGTATCAAATAATGAATTTCCGAGTCAGTCTTTGCGAGCACGCCAATGAGTTTAAATGACCTGTTCTGTAAGTCGGGGGCGCAATTTTCAGCGTGTAATCGCTATCGGTACCGACTCTGGCGCATCTGGGATGAATCCAGAAAACCACTTGTGATGGTCATGCTCAATCCCTCCATGGCCAATGCCGATCAAAATGACCCCACCGTCGAAAGATGCCAAAGGCGAGCCCTAAAAATGGGTTTCGGCGGTTTGCGTGTGGTCAACATATTCGCGCTGGTGAGTACCGATCCGGCCGCGCTGTATCAGGTAGATGATCCTGTTGGCCCGGACAATGACGCTGCAATTCTGGAGGCGGTCAGGGATGCCGGGATGGTAATTTGCGCCTGGGGAACGCATGGCGCTCATGTGGATCGGGCGCGGGAGGTAGTGGCGCTGCTGCGGCAGGCCGGGGTTTCACCCTATTGCCTCGCTATAAATGGTGACAAAAGCCCTAAGCACCCTCTGTACATAGCGCTTAAGTCGACCCCAGTAGCGTACGAGCTGGATTGAGCCTCGTTCAACCCGGAGGCTAGGCGGGATGCGGAAATGGTTTTGGGTCGCCGCAGATTCTGCGCTGATCTTGTGGGATTTCGGCGGCGACCGGGTCATAGCATTGAGACACCCATTCAATCGGAGCGATCAATGCAAATTCGTACCTCTCTCAACCTGCCTATTGTCGTGAGCCTCCGGGCGCTTCGTCCTGAAGACGCTTCAGCATTTATGGCGGGGCATGGCAAAGCGTCCGGGGCGGCCCCCGTTGAAACGATCTGGCTTGAAGAGTATTGGCGGGCCAACTGTGCGCTACAACAGGCCCTTCTGGCCTCGCCGGAAAAGCTTCGCGACTTGGTGCGTGTTCTGGTGCTTCAGCAGTTGAGTGTCGAGGACGGACACACCGATCTCACGCTCGCCTCGGCATTGACATCGGTCATCGAGGAAGAGGGGCTGGCCAACTGGTTTCTGGGCGACGTCGGTGGTTCGCAACTGGTGCATACCGCCTACGAAGTGATCGACTCAATCCAGCTTGAGTTCGACGTGGCGGCCGCCACGGTCGCGCCGCCTGGCCCGGTCGAGAAGCAGACGGGGAAGGTCGAGCGAATAAGCGACCTGGGCCAGCGCGGTGCCGACCATGGCACCGCACCAGGCGTTACCCAACCAGGGAAGTACGGACAGCCAGAAGCTGACACCAAAGGGGAGCGGCAAGGCCTTCGAAATGAGCCAGGGGAGCAGGAGCAGCCCGGTGTCAAAGATTGTCCAGGCCACTCGGCGACTTGAGGTATTCGCTGTCAGGGCGGTCCAGATCAGGAGTACCACGCAAGCCCGGTGAACGCCGCCTGCATACCAGGATGCCAAGGGGAGCAGGCTCTGTTCGGCCTGCAGCACGCTCGCGCAGCCGAGCACGAAGGCGCAACCTACAAGGGAGCGTGCTTCCGTGCTGGGTGGTGCGGGGTCAAAGGGGGATGCCAAGGATGGATAGCACGCAACGCGTGGCGTGAAAGCAAAGGGGCGTGGCGGTCAGGGCGCCGGGAGTTCCCATGGGCGATCGGAATCAAATACGGTCACCGGATAATACCGACGCAAAGTGGTCGCAAGGGCTTTTTTCTGTCGGCTCTCCGGGCAGGCCGCGCCGACCAGGAAGGCGGGCTCAACCCGATCCCCGTAGATCAAGGCGAAATCCGCTTGCATCTCGGATTCGGGGGCGTCGAAGCGCAAGGGCCGCAGGAACGGCTGTGCCTGCTGCCGCAGTCGTTCAGCCGTGGCCGCGATGGCGCTTGAGGCGCAGGGCAGGAAGTGCCGATCGGTGAGGGTGAGGGCGCTACGGATCACGTTCACATTCCCCGGTTTCCAGCCGGCCCGGACTTCCAGGAGGACCAAGCCGTAGAGGGATGGCTCACCGCCCACCGGTGGCAACGGGAAGTCCACATGGGACAGCCAGAACCGTGTGCGCGCGAGATGTTTCAAGGATAGTCGACCACGCTTCTCGTGAACGTCGAACTGCTTGAACGGGGCGAGGACGAATTTCGGGGAGTTCTGCGATGCCAGAAAGTCGACGAGGGCGTCATCGTTGGCACTGGGGTTGTCGCGGTCGTAGGGCTCGGGCACCAGAAGCCGCGCATCTAGCGGCCCGTTGGGAGCGAGGTCGATGAATTGGGCGGCGCGGCGGATGGCATGCGCGGCATGGGCCCAGCTTGATGGCTGGCCCGTGGCCCATCGATTCAATTCACCATCTGCAAGCAGCAGGTGCAGCAAGCCTGTCAGACTCATCTGCAGGCTGTTGTTTTCGGTTGCCGGTGAGGCCGGTGCGAGGCGCACGAGGGTGCGCCCGTTGCAAGCGTCGGTGACGACACCTGCAGGGTAGTGGGACAGCCCGGAATAGAAGCTGTCCGTTGCATACGAAGGACAGCTTGGATGATGCAGATGGCCAGTTCCCGGTAGGCGGGCAAGGAAGTAGTAATTCCCGGAGCGACGCACGCTCATGCCGATGCCGGCGGCGGTGCAAAGGCACTGAGGGAAACTCTCGCTGCCGTGAATGCGTGACAGCAAGTCCTGGCCAGGTCGCGTATCCAACAGCCACCGGGCTTCATGCGCAGCGTGATCGATGAGGATTCGCTGCACACCCATGATCAGGCGGAAACCAGAAAGGGGAAGGGCGCTCGCCCCGACTCCGGGATGGGAACCTCCCGTTGGGTGATGGCGCGAAATCGATTGAGGGCATGGACGCGATCCGACCACTGGTCATGTAGTAGATCACTCAGGCCATGCACGGTCAGGGGAGCGGCCATCGTCACGCGGCGTGGGCCGTCCGCGTCGATACTGACCGTCCCGCTTAGCGGATGAGCCGTACAGACGGCGTACAGGCCTTCGGTGTTTGCCAGCAAAATGACGTGGGCGTCGTCGTGCAGTGCGTGATTTGCAACTTGTTGTAGGTCATCAACACGTTTGAGGATGTTTTTCATGCAGCGAGCGGCTTGGGGGGTGGTGGGGTGATAGGGCTTCGGCGAATCCTTGGGGAGAAACGACGATTCCAGAGGTTCTGGCATTGGTTGGAATCACTGGTATTGGGCGTGCTCAAGCATCCAAAGAGGCATTCAACACGATAGCCAAGCGCTGACCGGATGGTTTGGGCAGATCCGCCACAGCATGGGCAGGGGCGAAGCTGCACCTCCCCATCCGGTACAGTCACGGGGCCTTGGGGAAGAAGGAGTTGAACTTCACCGGGGGCGATCCCGAATCGTTCACACAGGCATTGTTCGAAAAAAAGTCCAAGGGCGGGGGCGCTGATTGAGGCGCGCAGGGCGTGGCCTTCACAGAATGCTTTGGCTCGTGCTTCGGGAGACTGCGCGGAGCGCTCCAGGTGCTCAATGATGAACAAGCTGGCGGGCAAGGCATCCCGAACGCGTACCAGGAAGGCCTCGCGGCCATGTTCCCGGACAAAGCTGTCCGGATCGTGCCCCTGCGGCATCATGCAGATGCGGGCCTGCTGGTAATCATTGAGGAGCGTCAAACACATCCGGGCGGCCACCAGGCTTGCCTTGTGGCCAGCGGCATCATCGTCGAAGCAAAACACGAGATCATCGGCGAGCGAAGCAAGCAGGTCGAGCTGCTGGACCGTGAGTGCGGTACCGCAGGTGGCCACCACGTTCTCGATTTCATGCTGGGCCGGGGTCAGGACATCGAAATAGCCCTCACCGATGATCACCTGGTTGGCTTTGCGGATCGCGCGTTGCGCTTCGTGGATACCGTAGAGCACCCGCCGTTTCTGGTACAGCATCGACTCGGGCGAGTTGAGGTATTTCGGCTCATCGGCCTTGTCGAGTTGCCGGGCGCCAAAGCCGATGATGGTTCCATCGAGGTCACGGATCGGAAACATCAGGCGGTCCCGGAAATAGCAACGCGGTTGCCCATTGCGACCCGGGCTGACCAATCCTGCACGCTCAAGCGACGGCTGGTCGATCCCGGTCTGCATCAGATAAGTCGTTGCCGCCGGCGCATAGCCGATACCGAAACGCAGGACGAGATCCATATCAGTCCCGCGTTTGGCCAGTTCGCGCCGGGCCTGTTCGCCGTGAGGCTGGTTCAGCTCCCCGGCGTACAGACCAGCGGCCCTGCCCAGAGCCTCCTCGACCGGTCGAGCGCGGTTGGGGAGGGGCGCGGTTTGATTGAGCGGGACGCCCGTCATACTGGACAGCGAGCGCAGTGCGTCCATAAAGGACATCCCAAGGTGATTCATGGCAAAGTTGATCGCGTTGCCATGGGCGCCACAGCCGTAACAATGGTAGTGCGTCGGATAGACCATGAAGCTTGGCGATGACTCTTGATGAAACGGGCAGAGTCCCAGGGCGCGCTCGCCCTTGTCGACGAGCGCGACGTGTTCGCCAACGTACTGGGGTAGGTCAAGGCGGGCGAGGATGTCGTCGATGGTAGCTTGCTCAATCACACGGCTAAGTTATCGCCCAGGCCATCGCGGAACAAGATTAGGTGCATGAAGCGAAAGCAAAACCGCATCTAAGAGCGCTTTTTCGACGATTATGCGGGCGGCAACGCGCAGACGATCATGCAATCATTGGTTCGTCGCTGACTACTGCACAGGTATGCCCTCGAGCCATGAAACAAAATACGCCCAAGCAAGTTGCCATGAAGGATTGGCGGCGCAGCAGCCCCATTCAGTTCTGGGAGCGTAACCCAGATGCAATTGGCCGCAAGATGTACGTGAATCTTGCGCATCCGGTGATTGTGAAGTTGCTGATCACCTCCTTCGAGCCTTTCACCCGTTTGTCCTATTACGTGTCTTGCCTGGCCAGAAACATCCTGTCGGATAACCTGTCCCGCGCGACCTACAAGGAAGAAGAGCTATTCGGCGCAGAGATGGCGATTGCCGATGGGCTGACCGCGCTGCACGAGTATTTCGACACACGCATCGAGCAGGGCCGTGTTCGCCTGGAAATGTCGGGGTTTTCGATTGACGATACCCGGGCCAACAGCGTCGATTACGAAACCATGAGCGTCACGAACGCCACCAGCAATTATCTCGAAGTGCTGATCAAGGCGGACATGTGCCTGATGATGATCCATTACCTGTGGCTCACCGGAGATCTGGCCAGCAACCCTCGGGACAATGAGCTTGAAAAGCAGCGCAGCGAGAAGGAAGTTCGCGAAGCGATCGTCAATTTCTGTCGCATGTCGGAGCGCCACTATCAGCAGATTCAGCGCATCTGCAAGGAAGCCTTGGCCCAGGCCGCGGAGCGAATGCGCCAAAAGGCCATCAAGCTCGACCGCAAGCGCAAGCGCGACAACAAGCGGGTTGAGGCGATCGCGCAGGCCCAGGGGGATCAGGCGGCCTTGGCGTCGGCGGATCAATCTGCACTGAAGCTCCCGGTGATTACCCAAGACGATCTCGTTTTCGCAGAAAGTTGATGTCGCGGGAGGATCTTTCGGCCGCACCGCGGCCCGGATACCCGCGCCTGGACGGCGATAAGCGCCAATGAGCTTGAACGCGCAGCAGCAAGCCGTGATTGACGCGCCAGGCAATGTCCTGTGCTGCGCGTGTCCAGGTAGCGGGAAGACGCGAACCCTGGTGGAAAAGGTCTTCCACGAACTCACGACGCACCCGTCCTCACGCATTCTCATGACGACCTTCACGCGAGATGCGGCGGATGCCATGCTCGCGCGCGTTCGGGCCCGACTGCTGCAAACGAACGCTCAGGACCGTGGCCAGGTCGACCGGTGGTTGGGTCGGCTCACGATTGGCACCTTCCATGCGTTGGCGTTCAAGCAACTGCGCTCGGCCGGGCCGGTCGGACGATTTCTGAACACGGTCGAGACGCGCCTGATCATTGGTGACCTGGTCGAAGAAATGGCATTACCGATGTCCGTGGAGCAAGCGGACATGGCGATAGGCCTTTTCAAGGTCGATGGGGAAACCCAATCGGTGGCGCCGGAAGTCAGATTGCTGGCCGAGCGTTATCAAGCCGCCTTGACGCAGCGCAAGGCGCAGGACTTTACCGATCTGATGCTGCGTGCCAATCAACTGATGCGGGATAAAGTCATCAAGCCGTTGCCGGCCGATCTCGCGTTATTCGATGAGTTTCAGGACGTCGACCGCCTCCAGTTTGAATGGATGCTGCATACCCTTGCGCAGGGACCCACGCGCGCCATCGCAGTGGGCGACGATGATCAGGCCATCTACGGCTTCCGGCGAAGCCTGGGCTACGCTGGCATGATGGATTTCGTCCGCCATACCGGCGCACAGGTCATCAAGCTTGGGGTCAATTACCGGACCACGGAGAGCATCGTGGCGTCGGCCGCCCAGTTGATTTCACTGAACCTGGACCGGGTGCAGAAGCAATTCACGGCTGCGCGGGGCGCAGGGAAGCGACCGATTGTGGTGGCACTCGAGCCGGGCGATGATCAGGGGCAGCGTTTGCTGCATTTGCTTGATGGCGTGTGTCGCCACAATCCGAAGCCCGAATGCCTGCCCGGTGAAACCCCGCCCCGCTTTGGTGTGCAACCCAACCAGGTGGCGGTGCTGGCGCGTAGCAACCAGCAGCTGCAGGCCATCGAGGATGTGCTTCGTGCGGCCAATGTGCCGTGCCATCGCATGGGGCGCAATTTCTGGGATGCACCGATTCTGTCGGTCTACACCACCTTGTTGGCGGCGCTCTGCAAACAGGACCCTCTCGGCGTCGAAGTGGCACTTCGCTGGGCCAATGTCTCGCTGACCGAGCTGAACAAGGCCAAGGCGCTGCTACGCAGGGACGCCTGGGGGTTTCTGGATGCCAAGGCGCCGGATCTCACGCACGCTACGCCGGCGTGGTCCTACAACTTCCAGGCGTTTCTTGAAGTCTGCCGCGCCTGGCCACCCCTTGCGCAGGATCCCAATGGTGCGAACCAGGTGCTCAATGGCGTCGCGTCATGGATGGCGGCCGTTATCACGGAAAGCGCGCATGGGGTGCTGCAGGAACGCAAGGCCAAGCGTCAGACGCAGCTGATGCAGCGGCGGGTCAGCTTGCTGAGCCTGGGGCGGGACCAGATGCGGTCGTGGTCTGGCCGGCTGTGGGATCGCCTGCCGGCCAACCGGGCGAAGTTGAAACGTAACGGACAGCAGGAATCGACCGGGGCGGAGGAGGGGATACCGCGGGTCGTGTTGGGCACATTTCATGGCTCGAAGGGTCTGGAATATGCCCACGTGTATCTGATTGACATCGTCGAAGGATCGGTGCCCAAGCTGACGGAAAACGCAACGGACGATGATTTGGCGGAGGAGCGTCGGGTGTTCTATGTGGCCATGACCCGCGCCAAGGACGAACTGACTCTTTTTACGCGCAAGGACAAGACGCCCAGCGCATTTCTGATGGAGGCGGGATTGCTATGAACCTGGATCAGATGGATGCCCAGGCCGTGCTCTCGGAGTTGAGCGACATCGTGCATGAGCCGGTAATCGGCTATTGGGCCTTGGGCTGGCAGGAGACGTCGTCCGGCTTGGTCATGAATGTCTTGTGCCACCGGGATTTATTTTGCCGGCATGCCAAGTTTGCTTCGGCCGTCATGGCGGAGCTTGGCTACTGTGAAGCCCTGGTGCGCGGAAGGGCGAGTGGCCCGGCCGACCACGTGGCCACGCTGGACAAGTCCTTTGTTGCGCTGGCCGATGCCCTGGGGTTCGATGAGGTAAGTTTCTTCGCCACGATCGACCACATGGGCTATCTGACGGCCTACCGGAACTACGATGACCTGGCGGGCGAGCCCTTGGCCGCTGTGATCGCCTATTGGAACGATCTTGACCTCGAGCTGGCCCACGGCCGGGATCGACGCATGGCGCTGCACTGAGGATGGCCATGGGAATGAGTCTGGCCGAATTTCGTGAGTTGGGCCTGGCCTTTACCGGTCGAGGCTTGCGGTGTTCGGTGGCCGGCCGAGAGAAACGCGCGGCCACCGGTGCGGCGAGGTCGGTACTGCCCGAAGACCGACTCTGGTCGATGGTATCGACGCGTTTTCCCAAGGCCGAGCGCGAGTATCGCGGGGCAGTGCCGGGCAGGCGCTTTCGCGTGGATATCGCACTGCCGGCGTTGCGCATTGCGATCGAGTGCGACGGCTGGACCCACCATGGCAAACACCGTCAGGCGCACCGTACCGATCGTGAGCGCCAGAACCTCCTGGTCCTGCATGGATGGCGCGTACTGCGCTTTACAACAAGTCAGATACAGCACGACGAAGTTGGCATACTCGAGAGCATCGATCGATTGGTGCAACAGAGCCAGCAGGAGGCCGCCTAGAAAATGACTACCACCCCGCGCCGTTCCAACGCAAATTCCCATGCAATTAAGCGTCAGGCTTTTAACAACTCCAACCAGCCCATTTTACGGGACCTCTTTCTATTACAGTCCTGGCGGGATCATCCGCTCATCGAACTTGAAGCCTGGTTAACACAGCAAGGAAGGCGAGCGTCGACCATCGCTGTGTACAAGTCGATGTTCAATGTCTTCCTGAAACACCTGGCAGCGAAGTCGCGCAGCATTGATCAGTGCACGGAAAACGACATTGAAACCTTCCTCGTCGAGAAAAGCGTAGAAAGGTCGAGAACAGGGAAGCCGACACGCCAGCGCAAACAATACCTCCTATTGCTGCGCCGATTGTTCGCCCACCTGGCCACCGTTGGTCGCGAGGCAAAGAACAACCCGGCACGCGATGCTGCTCGCACTGAAGAGCTACGTGACAACCGTGGTCAGGACAATCCCACCCGGTTTTTGACGGCGGAAGAGACGCAGCGACTGATCCGCACCCTCGAGGTTCGCTTAGACGAGCTGAGAAAAGAGCAGAAAAGCGTAGAAAGCCAGTGGCTCGATTACCGGGACCTCGGGCTCGTCGCGGCAACACTCGGCGGGGGGTTGAAGGTGGCTGATCTCGAGCGCCTGACGCTTAATTGCATGAGCCTGTCGGATCGAGTCATCGACCTGAGTAAGCCCAATCAAGCGCACCGGGCGCGGCTGTTGCCATTTGCCGTGGCGCCGCTCCAGGCTTGGCTCGACGTTCAAGCGGCCTTGCCCATGAATGCCGGCATGGCGTTGGCGACACATCCGGTGTTCCAGTCCGACCGCAGCGGGGGCGGGGTCCGGCCGAGCGGCAATCGTCGGCCCTTCATGCACGCCTCAAGCATCCATCGACGTGTGCATGCCCTGTTGGTGTCGGCCGGCATCACCGGTGACCGGGCGTGTGCGCAGACGCTTCGCAACACGTACGGCGCCTTGTTGATCGACAGCGGGGCGAGCGACAACGAACTCATCGACTTCCTTGGCTTGCGCCTGCCCCTTACCGCGCAACGCTTCCGGGCGACCTATCACCATTTTTTGCACACGCGCGGCCTGCCCAAGGTCGGCGCATTTACCTTTGAAGGAAACGAATCATGCGAGACGATCGACGCCGGCCGGTAACCCCGGCCCAGGCCCAGGCCCTGTCGGTGCTGGCCAGCCATGGTCAGATGCCGCTGCGTGCTTTCATTGAGGCGCTGACGCGCGCCGGCGAGGATTTTCAAACCGCCGCCATGTCGGTGGAACTGCTGACGCTGTACGGTTTGATCGAACCCCATACGGCGCACGATCCCGACCAATCCAGCCTGTCCGCAACGCCCCGGCTACGCCACTGGTTTGGCCAGCCGCATCCCGCCGCCACGATTCCGCCATCGGCGGCGCCGCTGTCGCCGTCGCACCACCGCCTGCGGCCCATGCTGGCCGGCATTATTGCCGCCTCCTCATTGGCCGCCGGCTGCAGCCACTTTGACTTGTTCGGGCCGGCCCCTGCCGCGCCGGCACCGGTGGCCGCCGCTACCGCACAACCGACAACGTTCTACCAAAACAACATGGTGTATCGGTTCTGTCAGGGTCAGGAATGCTGGGAGCCGACGCCAAAAATCCCCGCACAGGCCCCGTTGGCCCGCCCCAGGACCACCACGGTGGACATTCCAGGCGCACCGGTCCCTCCCACACCGGGCGTCGCGCCGGACCTGGGCAGTGTCGCGCCCGTGATGGTGGTCGCCCGCGCGCCCGAGCTGGATCAGCAGGGGATGGTCGCCGAAATTATGCGCCTGCGCGAAGCGCTGGCGCGGCTCGAAGCCAAAATGGCGCATTCGCAGGCCGGCGCACCGGTGGCCAACGTCCCGGCACCAATGGCAAAGGGCGTTGTGCCGCCGGTCGCTACGCCGTCCGTTGTGACACCGGAACCGCGCAGTGGCGCCAAGCACGCGACAACGACTGAAACGACCGAACCGGCCAAGCCAGTGGCAAAGGTCATCGCGGCACCGGTGGTCAAGACGCCGGTGCCTGTCGCCACCATTGCGGCAGCCGATACGACCAAGCTCAAGCTCGACAGTGAATTCACCACGTTCAAGGCCATGGTTCAGTTTGCCGACGGCTCGCAGGTGCTCGAGGGTCTGTCACGCCAGCAGGTCATCGATCTTGCCCCGCAGGCTCAGCAAGCCGAAGCGGTCCGGGTTCGTGGCTACGCCGCAGTGGCCGAACTGGACGAAAACACGCGCAAGCTCGCCCTCGGTCGGGCAGTGGCCGTCAAGCACGTCCTGGTCGAGCATGAGGTGCCGGCGGGCAAGGTCAAGATTCTCCACCCGCACAACCGCCTCATTGATCCGAGCAACCCGAATTCGATGGCCAATCGCGCAGTCGCCATCGATGTCGTCATGCCCAACCTTCCCAATCGTTCCTGAACACAAAGGTAATGCCATGAATACAACGATTCGTAACGTAATACTGATCTGCACCGCGGTGCTCGCCACCGCTTGCGCCAGCTCGAACAACTACACCGCCAAGACTTACCAGACCGGCCAGGTGCAGCAGGCCATGAAGGTCAAGCTGGCCACCGTGATCAGCGTCAAGGAAGTCGACATCCAGCTCAAAACCGGCAATACCGGCACGGGGCTGGGTGCCGCAACTGGGGGCGCCGCCGGCGCCATCGTCGGCGCGTCGACCCACCGTATTGGTGATGGCCTGGCCGGTGCGGTCGCGGGCGCCGTCATTGGCGGCGTAGCCGGCGCCATTGCCGACTCGGTGGGCCGGACCGCGCGGGGCTACGAAATCCTGTACCGCCCTGACGGCAGTGATGAGACGCTGGCGCTCGTCCAGCAGAAGGATGATCACCACTTCAAGGCCGGCGACCGCATCCGCCTGATCGAGGGCCAGTTCACGATCCGCGCACAACCGCTCTGAGGCACTGACGATGAATCAAGAGGTGGCAAGCTACGTGACCGCACTCCTGGTGATGGCGGCAATCCTGCTGGCGATCCTGGTCTTGGTTTTCTTAAAGGCGCGACGTGAGCAACACGTCGACAGATTGGAACTCAGCCTCAAGGATTCCGTCACGGCGGAAGCCGAGCCGCCCGAAGTCTGGCCGTTCTATCCCAGGAAGCCGCTCTCCCAGCCTGAGCAGGTGCTGTACTTCCGGTTGCTTGCCGCCTTGCCGGAGCACATTGTTTTGGCTCAAGTGCAGTTGTCGCGCATCCTCGGGGTCAAAAAGGGCAATAACCACCAGTCTTGGCTTAACCGCATCAACCGAATGAGTGCTGATTTTGTCGTCTGCAGCAAGGACGCCAGCGTCATGGCGGTTATCGAACTCGACGATTCGACCCACCAGCGGGCGGATCGTCAGGTCGCCGATGACAAGAAGGACAAAGCACTGACCGATGCCGGAATCCCCATTATCCGTTGGGCAGTGAGCAATATGCCTGACCACGACACGATTCTGGCAGCTTTCGAAGCGATTGATGGCGACAACCTTCAACGCAATGAGGAATGAAACAACTGACTGAGCGACCCAGCCGCCGTCTCTTGGGTGCCTTCAGCAATCGACCAGAAAATCGAGGGTACGGATCGGCAGAGAACCCCGGTATGCCCCCTCAGGGCCACAGCAGATGCCGTCTTCCAGAAACTGCTGCTGGCAATGCGCCAGGCGTTGCTGAAAGGCCTCAGCGATGAGGGCCAAGTCAGGTTGCTGCGTTTCCCCCAGCACCGTGAAGAATACCCCGTCGGCCGCGCCGGAGTAGTAGCCCGGCGCCTCTTCCCAGAGTTTGGCATAGCTCAGGTAGGCACACAGGCCATCGGCCATCACCGCTGCTTGATCCGGCGTCAGCGAGGCATTCACGTAGGAGTGCGAATCCAGGCACGCCTCGACGCCGATGACGATGCCGTCGACGATCATTGGCATCAGCCGAACAATCAGAAAAACGGTCGTCGCGATGGCCTTCTCGGCCTCAGGAAATTCGCCGACCAGGATACGGTAGCCACGCTCATCGGAGACGTTCGACTCACGTTGCTTCTGCGCGCCCAGGTACTCATTGACGATGTCGCGCATTTCTTCAGCCCGCTCGCTGCCGACCTTGAGCTTGAAGCCTTTGGGGATCGGGGCGGCGAAACCAGGGCTGTCACGCTTGACCGACAGCGACCAGCGCGTCGGGAAAATCTCGGTCAGGGACTGGAAATGGTAGGCCTGCGCCGGCAGCCTGGCGGTCGGCTGCAACTGCATCAACGATAGCTCGATCGAGACCTCATCATCCATCTCGAGATCTTCGAGAACGGACTGCAGGCGATCGGACAAGACAAACCAGCGGGTCTTAGCTACCTGCTCACACACCATCCAATCCGGACGGCTTGCCATGCGGCCGGAGCCCACTCCATCGCACACCAAGGCCTGCCAAGAAGCATAGCCAAAAAGCCGGGCAGATGCCGTCCGTGCGACGTCGCGCTCTAGCCGAAAATAATGGGCAAAGCGATCTGCGAATTCCTCAGGATACTCGAGGGTCTGGAAAATGATCTGCACGGATGATCCACGCTGCAACAATCCCGCAATTTTCCCATAAATACGCCACTTTTACGGTGACCAGTCGTAACGGACGCGCAAAATCACCAGGATTTGGCGCGATGCGCGCCCGCTCTGTGATCGCCGAGGTGGCGCCGGCGCTACAGGGTCGTCCCTGGCTTCAGTCGACGTTTTCGACTGCGCAGGTTGTCCTTCACTTTGAGGATGTGCGCGAGATCCTGCGGGCACAGTTTCAAGATGACATTCCGGGCCCAGGCGTATCCCAGGTAGTCGTAGATCATCAGTTCCTGGCGCATGGTCAACGGTCGATCCAGACGCCGCAGATTACTGATCGACGTCTTGTGAGTGTCCAGCCAGTCAGCCAGCTCGGCGTCGGGTACGCCAAACCGATCCTTCAGCTTGGCGAGAAGCCCGGCTTGGCGAATCATGGTCTCGCGCTGAATTTGGTCGCCTAATGCATCGTCAAGGTCTGGGTTTATCGTTTCGCTCATGTCCATTCCCAGGGAAGAAAAGAGGGGTGACCTTCTCGCGAAGGCCACCCATCCCTGATTGTGTCGCCACACAGGCAGTTTAGCTGCTGCCGTTTCCAGACCCGAGAGCTGCTTGTGACGTTGCCACAAGATCCTTCCCCAAGGCAATCGCGAGGTGGCGCAAACCACTGCCGATTTGTTCTCCGAGACTGTTTCCGATCCGGCGCAACTCCGGATTGTCGTACATCAACGCCACTGCACCGTGCTGCTCCACCTGCTCTGCCACTTTGACAGCGTAACCTGGTAGTTCCCGCATCGAACTGTCCAGCTGCTGGAGTCCCAGCGCGACGTCGTGCTGCACGTCGGCCGAGTGAGCAACATAACCAGGAGGAGGGCCGTAGACTTCAACCCCTCCCGCGCTCTGCTGCCCGCCAATGCCAGTCAGTCCTACGCTTGCAATGAACCCACCAAGCAACATGCTAGTGAACACGCCTTTCATGTCTTTCTCCCGAATTGATTAAGAAAGACCTTCAAGGGCTGAGACAGAGTGCTGATCGTATGGCCCCGCTATCTACCGAAGCAGACCGGAAGCTTTGCGTCCCAACGTCACCGTTGGTTTGCCCGAACAACCACGCTATCTCGACCAAAGAGGGTCGAGACCGTAGGCTTTGCGTCCCAGTGTCACCACTGGTTTGCCAACACCATAGACCTTGCAAAACATCTGCAAAATCGACGATCAGGAACTAGACTAGTTTGCATATCGCAATCCGTCAACCTCATTTGTCATAGTTCCGTTTGGTATAAAATGAGCTGGACCATCCCTTCGCCTGTCAATTGCTCGGGTGCTTAGGTTTTGCCTTGATTATCAGACAATGACACGCAAGGAGCGCTATGAAGCTGATCGAAACCACTGTTGCCGAGCTTGTTGCCTTTGCCCGTTGCGAGCACAAGTTCTCCCTGGACGCCAAGCCGAAGAACGTGGCACCACCCGCCCCAACGCGGACCAAGGAAGCCGCCGTTCTCACCACCACTGAAAGGAAGCGCAAAATTGGCAGCGGTCGCTGAAATCCTTGGCTACATCGAAGATCATCTGTTCGAAGTGGCGACCATCCTCGTTGGTGTAATCTACATCGCCTACCGTCTTGTGCGCTTCATCCGCTGGTTTCTCGAACAGGTCTATATGGGCTGTCGAGAAAACCAGGTGACCGATATGCCGGTTGTCTTCACAAAGTACAGGGTTAGTGGCCAGATCGGATGCCTCAAGGTGAATGGCCAGGTCGATGAAGTCCGCCGCTCCACGGATGGCGTACTCGTCCTTGTACAAGAGAAGGTCCGGAAATCTGCAGTTGTGCGTGAAGACGACATCGTTGAACTGTCTTTGCTGCGAGCGCTGTTTGTTCAGTCGGTACCGGCGGGGCAACTCGTGGCCATCAAGGGTTTCATCAACGTCGTGAATCGTGACACCGGCACTGAGGGCGTGTGCGAGGTGGCGCTTTATGATGACGAGCGGGTTCAAAATCTGGCTCGTGCTTACTACAACGTACAGACCGGGCGGCGTGAGGCCCGCAAGCGGAATTTAGTGAAGGTTTGCGGCTCTTGCCAGCACCTTCGCGCCTGCTATCCAAGGCTGCATGTGGATGATGACGATGACAATGGCGGTGTGTACAAGGATGAGGGCTTTGGTAACTATGGTCCGGGATGGAGTATCGGCGGGGTGCCGGGCGGATTGGGGTATCCGGATTTTCCGGTGGACGAACGGGGTTAACGGCCTAAAACTGCCCTGAGTCGAAAAGTGCCTCCAGGGTGGACAGGTCAGCTCCGAGGTTGCCCTGCCGGGTCTGAATCCGTACTTCGT